>Ga0123352_10020367_pt1 | contig 10564 bp, 8 predicted proteins | sample TergutLab28metaG_FD_89700 | JGI IMG/M metagenome (GOLD analysis project Ga0123352, IMG submission 89700) | Labiotermes labralis P1 segment gut microbial communities from Petit-Saut dam, French Guiana - Lab288 P1 | ecosystem: Host-associated > Arthropoda: Insects > Digestive system > Gut ... | reverse complement strand
TGGCGGATATTAATTAGTCGGTAATAATTTATTTCTTTTCCAAGCCCTTTGCTCCCCCCCCCCCCCACCAAAAAAAAAAGATATAAGCCATAACTGCACGAGTATTATAATACTGCAATGCATTATGAAGACCAGATGCAGACATATACTTTTCATTCATTCATTCATTCCATTGGCACGTGCAGAATGAGATGATTCCTTGCCATTCTCAGGAGCTTCTTTCATTCCTCTCTGTTATACACCCTTTCCTTCCAGCCTTCTCCACCAACTAGTCTTCAATCCTCCCTCATTTCATCTTGCCATATATTTCTTGGTCTACCTCTCAGTCTCGTTGTTTCCAAATTCATATATAATACTTTTTTGGGAATTCTATTTTCTTCCATTCTCTGTACATGCTCAAACCAATGTAATCTATTTAACCTTATTGTCTCTGTTAGAGTTGGTTTTTTAACCATTGCATAAATTTCTTTACTGGTTAACATTTTCCAATTTTATTTTTCATTCGGACATATACTTGGTATTATCCAATTAACCATGTTTATTTTACACCAAGCTGCTTACTAACATATGCCAAGATTTCTGCATTACTAGGCTATTCATGATTTTTCCGAATAATTTAATGTCACCAGCACAGACCAACAACTCTGATATCATTTTTACGAAGACAGCTAGAAGCAAACTGAGATGGGGACAAGCATTACTGTTATAAGGGACATCTCTGATCTTTCCCAGTGGAATGTGACAACACTGCTTAAAATGTCAGCCATAGTATGGCCCGATTATAGTTAAATGTTGTGTCAAATAAGACTTGCATGATAATTGTCCAGACTGTGTTCATTTCTACCAAAGAAGTTCAGCAAGAGATGAATAAATGAAAAGAAATGATGCAATTCACTTTTATATACAATAAGTGAACATCATGGACATAAAGGAATGTGAAGGTGGGGGGGAAAAAAAAAAATTTTGAAGAATACATGCATCAATCACATTCTAGTTATCTTCCTGACTGTTACACCATGGATGTGAAATATTAAAACAGCAGTGATCACAGCACAGCTGGTACACATCACAAGTTAACTGTAACAAACAAAATTCAGGTAGTTTACAAGCATGTGTTGCTGACCGTGAACAACATTTTAAAATATCCCATAAAAAAGGAAGCTCATAATTGAAACGACCCTATTGTAGTTGGATAACCAGAAATAAGAAGCCATTAAATAAGGATACATATCTTATTCTATTAATGCTAGGCTCTGGCCAAGTTGCCTCCTCAAATGCGGCTCCTGATGCTAGTCTAGCTGGCCACCGTGTTTACAAAGACCTCCTTTATGCCTAGATTTATGCTCAAATTTACCTGCCTAGTTTCAGGATTGTACAAGAAGTTGGACCAGTTAGGATCCGTCTGCATGTAACGAAACTCAAACAGTTCCTTCAGACAGAGTCCCATCACAAGCCTACTGACATGTTGCCTTGTTTCCAGATCCATGTCTACACATTTGTCCACTGGAATACCCTCCACTAGTTCCGTTGTGAAAATATGTTTCGTGCTGAGACTGTCTGAAAGTACACAGTACATAATATATTGGGTAATTCTTTCAAACTCTGTTTAAATGTATTTGTACTTAGATATTCTTCAGTGCTGGTTTCCAGGATTAAAAAAGTCACTCATTTCTGAATTTTCAACTTGTTTTCATACAATGCTCGTGCACACATGGCACTCTCCATCCATGACATGCATCAGTACCTGGGGGGGGGGTTGTGTGGAAGGGCAGATAACCCAAATTTCTTGAAAATCATATACGGAATACTAGCAAAAATTGAAAAAAAGACTATTCTGAAGGGGATAATATGCTCATCCCTTGCTTTTCATGGGGGTTACATTCCATGATCCCCTGTGAAAACTTAAAATCTGCAAATAATTTACTGCCTCCCTCCACCTCCAAAACAATGTTTCGATATTTTCTTTATAGTGTTTTTGTTGCAGGAATATTGTGATGGGAGCTGCTTCCTTTTCTTTTGTTATTCAACTCCTTGAACACTGTGCAGTCTGGCTTGAAGACCTGCTGGAGATGTCACACAATTCTGATAATACCATCCACTTAAGGATCAGAGTGACATATTATTATCTTTGGGATGACCCACCAATTTTTGAAACCACACAACAAGAACCTGCAAAAAGTGAGGGATGAGTATATTTAATTAAATCTGTGTGGCAGATACTGTGTTTTATTGAACTGATATGAGAACTTTTGAGAGATCTCATGTGGTGCTCAGAGTGTACACACTCCAAAACTAGAATGATTGGGTGTCACCACAGAGTGTTACAGCAAAGTGCACAAGGGTTATAATTATTTATTAATCTATTTATTTTAATTTTCATCCCATATATAATTAAAAATGATAATAGACATGTCAACAGATTACAACAGAAGTAATAATACATGAAATTTAAAGCATATATATATATAACTTACACACTTGTATAAAACAACTTGGAATACTAAAAACACACAACATAGGGTATAAAGTACAAATACTTACTACATAAACAACATTGTTAACACAATTTTTTATAGATTCAGGGATAAATTCTCGCAAAGAATAAAAACTCTTTTCAAGTAAAAAGTTAATAAATCATTTCCTTGAATTTAAATATACTTGTTGTAAATAAGCACGCCTGTTGTATGAAATACTCTGTTCAAATAATTTGGTGTTATGACTTAAAATAAATAAATCTGACTTATTCCATTTATCATATGGAAGAAACACAGAATTATTCTTCAGTCTACTCAAATACATTTTAGTATATAGAAGAATTTCATATATATATATACACACACATATACATATACACATCTATACACACACACACAAAGGTACTATAAAAATCTTCAATTTTTTGAAGTATGGGTCGCAACTTGCAGTGCTTGTAATAAGAGCTATTAGCCTTCTTGCTCTTTATTTGTAATTTAAAATATTTTTTAAGGTTTCTAATTTTGCCCCAATATACAATACCATATTTCAAAGATGACTGTACATATGCAAAATACATGATTTTAACAATATATCTGTTTATAGATGACTTGTTTTGATTGCAAAACAGAGTTTACTTAAATTAACTATTAAATTTTCTACACGACAAACCTGATTTAAATTGTGATCTAGCCACACTCCCGAAAAGGTCCTCCCCTCCCCCAGTACGTAAGTTACTTATCTATCTTTCAATATTACGTCAGGAAATACTACGTGTTTGATTTATGATGAAAGTCTAATGCCAGTGATTTTTTTTTATTTATAATCAATTTGTTTTTATCAAACCAGGGCAAGACACTTCCTTTGATACTATTTAGATTGAAAAATAAATCCTACATATTAATTCTGCAGTAGGCTACAGTGAATCAGCAGTAAGCAAAGGGCAAATAATGGGGACCAGAAATACTCTAAATAATGAAATAATCAAACCCTGACTTGGTTTATCTTGCATATAACACAGACTCCGTTGTAAACTACTATTTAATGGAATACAACTCCCAGTCAGTACTTTTATGTTTTGTTGACCGTGCATCTCGTTATAATCTTTGTAAATAGCCAACTTGACGCACAGTTCTTTTTCATGTATGGTTATTGCTATTCTCTACATGTTTCGGACAGCTGCGTGTCCATCATCAGGAGAATTAATTGAATCCAAACGACATCTTGTATCTGTCACTCAGTGTAGAAGACCTTCTGCATACCAGAAGGTCATCTACACAGAGTGACATATACCAGATATCATACTGATACAATTAATTCTCCTGATGATGGGCATGTAGCTGTCCGAACCATGTAGGAAATAAAAATAAACATACATGAAAAAGGACTGTGTGTCAAGTTGGTTATTTACAAAGATCCCAGTCAGTGTTTCTGCAATTATGGTTTATCCTGATTCACTAACCAATTTCTACAATTCCAGGTTTCCTGTCTCAACGTTAATTCACTCAATATCAAATTCTTTGGAGTTTAGAATCCAAACAGATTTATGACACACACTAAATTCATGGGAATTTCATGGATTTAATGCCTCATATGCAACCCACAGAAACTGCAAAGACTCAATCTTGTTAGATAGCTAAATAAAATGATTATCACATCATTTAAAGCTATTATAAACCTGCAAAGTTACTGATTATTTTAGTTGGCATGATTTGTTGTTGGGCCAAGTAGTGTAGTTGGTATAGCGACTGACTACGCGCTGGACGGTCCGGGGATTGAATCCCGGTGGAGGCGGGATTTTCCGCACCTGTCCAGACTGGCCCTGGGGCCCACCCAGCCTCCTGTACAATGGGTACTGGGCCTTTCCCGGGGGTAAAGAGCGGCCGAGGCGTGATGCTGACCCCTCACCACCTTCTACTGCCACGGTCAAGAAAGAGTAGAGCTATACCTCTACACCCCCTATGGGCCGTACGGCCTGTACAGAGCCTCAGTGCCTGTACAAGGGTGCACTTTACCTTTACATTTTATGATTTGTTGCACCCTTCAATTTTCAGTACTGGACTAGAGAAATGTTACCCAAGTTGCAGATGTCTGATACCAATAAATCTCCCAATTTAAGGGATTCTCCCATAAATTGGTTTCTCATGCTAACAAAACAGTTGTTAATGGAAATACTGAGAAGTAATTTCCACAGCTGAAAAGAACTCAAAATTAGTGCAATGCTCAGATATAGAAATGAAAGAGAAAAATTCTGAGTTATGCAGTAAGGCTTAAGTTAAGACGCTTGCAACATTACTTACCTATAACTCTAGGTACATAATATATAGGATAAGGCTCCAACAATGCTTTAAATTTTTTTGTGCATTCTAATTCACGCTCATAATCCACTTCCCAAGCAAGTTCTCTCTTTGCTACCTCAATTAAATTATCCAGAAAAAAGTCTGAAACAAATAAAAAAATGTTACAACACCAGACCAGACATCTCTTTCCTGTGGCTCTTACTAACAATGTGCTCATAATTCAGCATGTAATCACATTCACCCTACATTTCACCTTGCATGGAAGGAGCCCTGTTTGCAACTATCATCATCATGTTTTTAAACCCCTACAAAATTTGCATCCAATTGATACTTAGAAAAAAAAAATGCTAATTTTTGTTTACAGAACGCTATTCGAATATTTACTATTTCACCAAACTTCTGCTCTGTTCTACTGAATGCTGAATAGTACAGTTCAATAATCAGTACTAACTATTCCCATCTCTGGCCATGTCTGCAAAGCCTACATGCTAGGAACTTAAGATGAGCATGAGAAAGTCTCCAGTTATATAATAATGTTCATATCAAGTGTCAGAAAAACCCATTATTTAGCACCTACACTGAAGCATGAAGATCAGACAGGGACAGACATATGCACCTTGACAAGGATGGTTCCAAGAAGGAATTCTATACATTCAGATCCACAGAAATGTTAAAGAAATGTCGTTGTGGACAGTGCTGCTGACAGAAGATGGCCTTCTGAAAAAGAACGTTATGTGTGAGGTAGGTATAGAGATAATTTGGGGTTAGCAGAAAACTGGAAACAAGCTTTGTGTGTGAAATATCAAACGAACAATATGGTATGAATTCCATGGGGGACTTTATTGAAGACTTACATGATGGAAACACATTCCATATTTTCATAATTCCAACCAAGTTGTCTATATCACTCTCAATACTTTTGGCAACCCCAGGGTACTGAATCTTCATAGCCACTTCTGTCCCATCATGAAGTACTGCACGATGCACCTGACCAATGGACGCAGCAGCAAAAGGTATTATTTCAAATGTTGTTACTGCCGACTGCCACTCTTTCCCAAGTTCTGATACTAACACTTTCTGAGGGGAAAATAAAAAAAGAGAGGAAAAAAGATCAATGCATGTGAAACAGGTGGGAAGGTGTCTACCTTTAGTCAAAAACATATCCTACAGTACACACACACACACACACACACACACAAGGCATAAAAATGGATACATTCAAGCACTGGTACTTGTCCCAGCAGTTAAATTGTGGAGAAACAAGAAATGTATAAATTCTAATGATGGGAACAAAACCTTCTGAAATGCATTAACTTGGAAGGACAAACACACAAATGGAAAGATAATTTCACAACGTGGAATCTTTTTGAGATATGATTTGGAACAGAAAATTTAAAACACAGATAAGTAATTTCATGTAAAATATACCTGATTATTCTGAAATACAGTCCGAAAACATAACGGCAGACAAAAACTGCATACAAGACTGTCTTCTTCTGGCACATGACAACCTGCATTCAAATAACCACACCAAAGGGTGTTCAGATGGCAGCATTCTGCATTGCAGCCACTGCTGTCAGAATAGTAAATCTCAAAAATGTAACTACATTACATGCAACAGAGATTAAGTAGTTATGGAGGAGTAATTAATGTAAAGAATGGTCTTCTGTTTCCTCCAACATAACCGCCCAAACCTGCACGGCTAAACTGTCTCATGATGTTTCACAAAACCATTTCTCCATGAAAGAAAGGATAGTTAATGTTACTACACCACTGAACCACACCCTAACAATGAATACATTATTTCCCTAACATCCATTTCAATACTATCTTCCCATCCATACCTATGCTTCTCCAAAGGTTTCTTCCTTTCAGGTTTCCTGACCAATAACTTGTGCATGTTCTTTTAGGTTTCCTGTGCTTAGTTCTGAACCTCTCTTTTACAAACATTAATATTTATTTGTCAAATCCATCAGTACACATGCAACATTTTCTTCTATTACCCTACATAACAAAAGCATCTACAAATCTTATTTATACACATCCACTTGCTGGCAAAGATCATCAAGCAATACACAAATATTCAAAAGAGATTTACAAATCACACTTTTAATTTCAGTAACTTTAATCAGAAATAATAACTGCAACAAAAAGGATACACCTGAAGTAATGGGGCATTACTTTACCTTTACTTGCCCGGCAGGCATAAAATCTGCTGACTGTCTCACACGCTCAAACGCCTTCTGCAGTGTTGGGCTCATAATTGTATTGTCCTGGATACTCAACATCTGACCAATTTTCAATGCAGCACCTATGGATGAAACAACTATGCAGTTTTCAGTTGAAAAATTAATAAACAGCAACTGATCTAATGCAAAGTTAAAGGTATATTGAGATATCATAAACAAATTACACTCACACACTCTGCAATCATGTACTTCACTAATCAGGTAGGCTAATCCACCACACGTGTAACCAAACTAATCAACCACAATTCACTTTATATATAAAGGTAAAGTGATCCCGTTACAAGCCCAATGTGGCCCAGAGGGTGGGTAGAGGTATAGCTCTACTCTTCCATGAACGAGACACTAGAAGGGGGTGAGTGGTCGGCAGCACGCCCTGGCCACACTTTACCCCTGGGAAAGACCTGGTACCCATTGTACAGGAGGCTGGGTGGGCCCCAGAGCCGGTCTGGATGGTTGGAAAATCTTGTCCCCACCGGGATTCGATCCCGGACCATCCAGCCCATAGTCAGTCGCTGCACCAACTCAGCTACCTGGCCCACTCACTTTATATATACAAGTATTAAACTCCAATTCAAACACATTGTTAAAGACATAGTTCTGAACTGCAACAATTCAGAAAAGGCTTAAAATCATGTTATAAAATTAACTACCTGTCTATTCTGACACATGCAGCAGGAACATGGATGTGGACTATGAAAGAAGTATGCTGGCTACATGCTGCAGAGAAAATGAGGAGTGTTGCTGACTGTTTTTTTAAACACAATCGACGAAGGAGCCAGGATACTGTAGTCACTCTAGTGACTAGGCTACAGACTGGATAATCTGGGTTTGGAATCCCTGCAGTTACAAGATATTTTTTCCTTCCCCAAAACAACCAGACTAGCTCTGGGGCTCACCCAGCCTCCTACTGAATGAGTACTAAGTTTCTTTGCTGGGGGTAAAGCAGCCGTGCCATGAAGCTGACCACTCACCTCCACCTACTGCTGAGGCTAAGAATAAGTGAAGCTATACCTTCACTTCCCCAGTATGCCTTCATGGCATAGATTGGGACAGGTTTTTGTCTTATCTGCTACAATGAACACATGTTTATATGCAACAACAAGAACATTGCTGAGAAAATGAAACAAAAACAGCACAACAGATTAGAGGGCATAAAGAATTCACGCCATAAGTAAAAAAATAATGATACATTACTAAAGCTGCCGATATACCTGCCTGTTCTTACAGAGCTAACAATGCTGGGCACACATCAGATTTCTTTTCTTTGTTTTTAGTCACCGTAACATCAAACATCCAAGGTCACACATTTAGGTTCTTCTGAGCAGCAGGATGAAGAAGACACAGTAAAGCGCTTGGGCCCGCCACGGCAATGAGTACGTTATCATAATGATGTAACCACTCAAACCAGTTTGTGTAGTTACAGAGAAGATATTACTTTTACTCTGAGTATAGAAAGTTTAGGGGCTGCAAGTGTCCAAACTACCCTAATGGATGGTGTATAGTATTAGCTAGACCTCGCCTTGCCATTGGTCAGACTTTGCTTGTTGGAATGCAGTCATTAGTATAGTAACTGCTGCAAATTAGGCTGTACCTGGAACGAGTGACAACAGTTGATGTGAACAGGTGTATAGTGAAGGATAGCTCCTGTATTAATCAGTGCCTTCTGGATATTAGCACTCCATGACCAGCACTAATACTAAAATGTGTGTGAATTGCATTAAATTATAATCTACATAAACTAGCACAAATCTGCAATAAATCCTGGGGAAGAAGTTCAAAGGCGCAAGCACCTGTCCTCGATTCGAGAACGGCTGGATATCATAAGAGAGGTATTAACACTCCCCTGCAACATCACTGATAAATGGCTGTGAAAACTGCTAGCTGCCTTTCATAGCAACCAAAGACAGGAATTCAGTAACTGGAGATGAGTTACAGTAACTATGGCAATAAATCAGGTAAGGTAAAGAATTATATGTAAAAGTGCAACAAGCTAGGGGCATAAAGTATAAGTTACCATTACACATAACAAACATTGTTCCCAAACTGCAGTGCATATTTCTTTGCATAAGCATGCTACTGTAGTACAAACAAAGCAAAATCGACAGGCAAGGAGGTAGTTATGGTCAGTAGATTCAAGTCTCCTATGACGTTATGCAAGGAGATCTGCACTCTTCTGGAATTGTATGCAGCACAGAATGGAAAATCTGTACCGATGTTATGAGACAACCTATAGTCCCATTTTCAAGGGTCAGGCAGTTCTTGGACTGCATGACCCCTGACTGATCCTTATGTATTAATATAACTGTAACTTGTTAATTACACTTAGAATACATGTCATATACATTTATAAAATGGTAATAATATGTTATAAGGATGACAGTGGCAAAAATTATCTCTACGGCTAACATTCTTGATCCATGCAAATGAGACAAACAACAGGTAAGGTAGCTTGACTCTGTGAACTGACTTCCCAAGTGTCCAACTTGGTGACCAAGTCAAAGCATCATCAATTCAATGCATATTTGCAGGAAATTCAGATGAGAGGAACTGAAACACCAAGTCAAATCTGGGATATTAAATACACATCCTTTGATAAAAAAAAATATATTAAGTTGGCAAAATATTAGGTCTGTGGTGTTTGTTATGGTTGTGGTTATGATGATACAAAAATACAGTACCTCTGACTTTGCACAGAGTGTTGACAATTCTTTCAGCATTTGCTTCAGATAAGACAACATTGTCAAGTACACTTCCTACACTTGGATTTTCATTTGTCAGTCCCAAAGACCTTCTCGTTACCTCAGCCACTGTACCAATCCCCAGCCCTGCAGCCAAGCCACCAAATGATGCCATACGAGCAATTCGAGATGATGGTACCTTCCTTTGCTTGGCTGTTGCACTTAGCTGCAACAATATGAAAGACACTGACTCCTTGTTCTCCAGAAGAGAGGAGAGGTTTGAAGTAAGTTGTTAAACAAAAATTTGTTGCATGATAATTAATATCCCATTAATGTATATGCAGTAATTAGAGGCAACACATATATAAGTATGTAGCAAGAACAAGGAACATCCAAAAGACGAACCCCACCACAGCTCAGACACGGGACCTATTAGCACCATGTGTACACACCCACAATATGTAAGGCAGTTTGTGTTCAGTTTGGAAAGAGAGGTTATTTTCTCTGTCTAGCTGTTCATGAGAAACAGTGTCCATCTCGTGAGCCTCCTGGAACATACAGTTCACAGATGAAGACTGCAAAAACATTCATATTCTTTTTCGTTTCTGTGATGTGAACGTCCAGACAGATATTAAAAATAGTGTCACTGGTTTCCCCGAGGAGTTAAGTGATCTGTACTCCTCACCCAATATTGTGCGGGTATAAAACTGAGAAGGATGAGATGGGCAGGGCATGTGGCGCATATGGGCGAGGAGAGGGGGGTGTATAGGGTCTTGGTGGGGAAACCGGAGGGAAAGAGACCACTGGGGAGACCTAGGCGTAGATGGGTGGATAATATTAGGATGGATCTCCAGGAGGTGGGATG
>Ga0123352_10020366_pt1 | contig 10565 bp, 4 predicted proteins | sample TergutLab28metaG_FD_89700 | JGI IMG/M metagenome (GOLD analysis project Ga0123352, IMG submission 89700) | Labiotermes labralis P1 segment gut microbial communities from Petit-Saut dam, French Guiana - Lab288 P1 | ecosystem: Host-associated > Arthropoda: Insects > Digestive system > Gut ... | reverse complement strand
TGACATAAAATCCTTCCGATCGCACTATGGTCCTGGGGTCGACTCAGCCTCTAACAGAAATGAGTACCAGGAGTATTTCTTGGGGGTAAAGGCGGCCGGTGCGTAAGGCTGACAACCTATCACAATCCTGTGCCGTTGTCACGAAATTTGGGAAACTTAACTTCCTGGAACCCTCTGGGCCCCTCCGGGTCAGTAACGGGACTACTATATATATATATATATATATATATATATATATATGTGTGTGTGTGTGTGTGTGTTACCAACGTCATCATTAATTTGACCATAAATAATAAATAAATGGTTTTGGCACTCTTACAATGCACTCTGTGTCGTGTTTGTATCATAGAAGGGAAACTGTGTTTGTCACCACTTCCGATTCATTTTGACGTGTTCTGCATACCCAGTGATGTGGCGGGTAGTTGGCCATTCACACTCTGGTGGAAGACCAAGTTCTGTTCTTCTTCAGTAACTGATACTGCTCGTCATACTGTGGAAAGGTTGTGGGTTGCCGCAAATCAGTTCTTTGAGTAACGTAGCTATACGAACGATGACGTCGAGACAGGAACTACTACCGTAACTCCGATATTGAATGTCACTGCGCGTTGGCTGAAAAGCAGTTGAAGGGCTATAGGCCCTTTGCTTTTCCGCTCTGCATGTTTTGCCTGCGTTGCTCCTCTGCCACTGGCTCGAATCAAGCCCTCAGACTCATAACTCGGGCAAAAGTTTTAACATTTCTGTCAAGCCGAGAAACTGTTAAGTTAATGGAAGTTTCTATTGTTGAGCTTTGTTTTCTTTGTGATCCCGTAGCAGGTGATGTCTCCTTCGTCACGATACCGAGCTTCACTTTGCTTCCTCTCTTCCCTCCGTTCCTCACTAAATCCGCCCTCTCACCATCGCATATTCACATCGCAGACTCTCTGTTACAGCTCCGTACTAAACCGAATCTGTCCCTCTCTTTGATGTACATACCATCACTTCGTCGATTATTCTTCGCCCCCTTTCATCACCCCGTCTGCCATCACATCCTGCCCTCTTCCTGCTCCTCTGCAGGAGACAGCTCTCTCTTTTCTCAGCATTTCTTAACCCTCCTCCACAAAGAAACACGCCCTTTAAACTTGCTAAATACGATATAAATTTCTGCAAACGTTTCTCATTATACCAGTGCCTTACCTACAAAATGTATAAATTGTGTGACGTATCGTCTACATTAGACAGTCTTTGTGAATGTCTGCTTTTCCATCTGGTTTTCATCCTTTCACTTATCTCTTTTCATAGTCACAAATCCATGTAACGGAGTCCTACGCAACGTAAGAGACGTACGGCGTCTACTGTATTGAAGAGAAATGTTGTGTAGCCAGAAATGTACAGACACTTCTCACTGACATTCTGCTTCCCTCTTCAGGATATAATGTTCATTCCTTTCAAAGATGAAAGCAGAAAACTTCTTCGAAACCTATGAAAAATTCTAACAGTTTACGAAGTATCACCCAATATACGACCATCTTAATGACTGCCGAACGTCTCATTGTTATCAATAATCCTTTCTGCCAACGTAAGTGCCTATCCTTAACATTTCAACGTCAATTTCTGTACTTTTAAAAAATAGATTCACACAATTGTCGTTAGATTCACAAAAAACATTTTTAGAAACAATGATTTTTTAGAATATAGAAATTGAATTATAATGTACCGAATGGAAAATGTAGAATTCTTTGAAAGTCTGTGTACCACCAAGTAACGATTTAAATCCAAACGAACACAACACTCGAACTTACAGCCTTCATTTATTTACTTTACTACAACATGTTTCGGTCGTTCCATTCCATCATCGTCAGGTAGAAATCGCAAGTATGTAGGAACCTCTTTTATCCTCAACTCTAAAACATTTTTGGGTTTTAGTTGGAAATTTCGAGGAATATTTTGTGTTTCTTATTAATTTATTGGGAATAACAGCATATATTTGTATTTTGGCGGACTAATTGTGAAAGAGATTCTATTACATTACATACTTTGCTATTTATGTACTTGAGTCTTCTACTTGATGATCGTCGAATGGAACGGTCGAAACATATTGTAGGAAAGTAAATAAATAAAGATACGGAGTTCGAGGGTTGTGTTGGTCCGGATATAAATCACTACTAACTAGCACAACAGGATGATGATGTCTATATTTGTACCACCAGGTACTTCATCAAGAAACAGCCACGAACTGTGACTCTGTGCTGTGTATGGTTCTTACAACAAATACATACACTTCTCTGAGCTTTGTTTACTGACTAGTCTTTGTACTTCTTAGAGAATTTGTTGATCGTGAGATAGGAATATAAAGTTTATTATAATTTAGAATAATATCGGAATTAACGAAGACAGGGTACGATTTTTTATGTAAACGTCGAATTCTACCAAATTTAGTCTAGCCCTTCGCGAAAGGAAAGTCAGTTTTGTCAAAAGTTCCAAAATTATCTCGGCGTTAAGCAAGTGAAGGTTTTAATTCAATACAACTATAAAAACAACAAATGACAAATCTCTCAGGACTTATCTTTTGCTTTCCAAGAGCAAACAACTCTTTAATATAACTAAACTTTATTTCTACAAGGCTATTATCCGGTCAGTCACACCTTAAGGCTGTAAATGGCCCTCAGTTCCCCTCAGAACGTTTAGATATTACAGCACATAGTTCTGCGAAAAAACAAGGAACTTGCCGCACGGAAATTCAGCAAGAGACCGCCTCTATTTCAAAATGTTGGCAGTGGGAGTATTAATATAAAATATGGAGGCAAAATGGGAAAAACTTAACTGCAACCATGACGGTGATCTGGTGCTTTCAGTTGGATAAATGGAAGCGCGAAGCGGAAAGTGTGGCAGGCAGCATCTCTCATAATGCTTTACTGTTGGTGAGTACTGCTGGTGAGTACACCACAACATAACGCAGCAATATGCTATTATGCGCCCATAATTTTCGCATGAAAACCTGTGCACATCGCCGCATATTTTACCTTATAAACTCCCGCATTGTTTAGGAGTGTGTGCACTGTGAAAAAGACAAGTCATTTTCACAGCAGAATGCTATAAAGCACATAGACTGCTGCCAAGAGTGCTTGGTTATATCTAATGTTATGGCTGATGTCCTGACACATTGATGGGCGGAGCCCAAAGCTAATACTCGGTGCTGATGGTGCTCTCAGTGTCAACTTTCAAAGGGCTAATCGGGCAGCTTCTGTATATACTGTCTAACATAGACTTAGTCGTAACAAAAACGGCTCCGATCAACAACCACCCTGAACTTCAACCAATTCCTTAGCCTTCTTTCTCTTTAAAAACAAATTGACTAATACAGTCAGCACAACAAATGTATATTAGACTATGTAGGCTACATGTTTCGACCTGTTAACAGTTCTTCATCAGGCCTTCAGCAAAGTAAGTCTCAGGTGCTGTTTTGGGTATTGGGATCCCAATATTTACATTTGTGGATGTACATAAAATATGATTTGGAATCATATTTTATGTACATTCACAAATGCATGCCGGTCTACGACATGCTGCCACATCGCCTATTTTATATAACGACGTAATTTTACTAAGTGTTTTAACATAAATATAACTTTAGTTAGGTACAGTCAAAGCTCCCTGATGATGGTCATTAAAGACCGAAACATGTAGGAGCGATAATATTGTGTATTTTAATGTAAATTTAAAACTTTTAACCAAGTTAATAAATAGTGCATTTGTTGGTGTGTGAACTGCGTAGATTTCAAAATGCGCGGTGCAACGATAAAAATTACACTAGCTAGAATCTTCGTTATTTCACTGTTCAGATGATGTAATGTTGAATCATGCCTGGCTTCTTTGTAGTACAAGCAGTATGTGATAACAGTGTCCATTCTGTAAGTTCCGCTGAAATGCTTTATATTGATGGATGTTTCTTTACACGTTTAGCAGACATGTTGCCTGAAGTAGTGAACAAGTCACGGCACTATTTATTTGTCGTGATATTGTTTCGATATTGGTTACAAAATGCCCTTCGGCCATTTGAACAGATTCAGCCGTACGTAAGTGCAACTGACAAGAATGGAGAGACGTGAGATCTAATCCAGAAATTAGATAATCTGAGAATCTCCGCAGGCTTTTGGTACGTAGCTAATTGATGTAGGGATGTTCATATCCAGGATAACTTGAGGCAACTTCTGTATAAGCACAAGAGATGCCATGTGACGTCATATGAACAGTAAAGTCAAGGATCATAAATTAACTAGTATATTTACATCCGTGATCAGTGAATGACTCGTATTACTGCCTTCAGAAACAACCTTGTTTTGAATGTGCTTATAAATTTTAAGATTCACGATGACTGAGTGGTCATTATGGTGCTACCTTCAGCTACTATCTTCGTACAGAATTGGGCTTTATTGTCAGCAGTTGGAGAAACAACCTGCCTCAATCTTCGAAGTCGACAAGCTGAAGATATATTCGTGTTCATGTAACGAAGGTCCATGATTAGAGGGGCCCTGTCCTCACAGCATGCGGATTAGAGGGGCCCTGTTGTTATGGCATGCAATTGTCCTCAGTTTGCGGATGGAATAAGGGCTGCAAATATATTTAATAAGCAGTCGCGAGCAGCCGACAAAGGGTGGTTCTCCAGCTTGGGGTTTGGGCGAGGTACTAACAATTCCTGAACGTAGAAACTTAAATAGTTACGTAACTATTCGCAAGGCCTCTACCTTGGAGTGAGTGAGATAGTTAGTTAGATCTTTAGTTGGCTGGTTATTTGGTTGTTTGGTTGGTTGGTTGGTAGGTAGGTAGGTACTAAAATTAGCCTGTTCGTCAGACGCAATCGAGGGAGAGAAGGGATAATGCATGATCAGGTGTCATAGAAACGGCGAAGAGGGAATTGTGAAATGGCTGGTTTCTTGGTGCTGGTGTGAATCTAAATGTCGTTTTTTGGTTCTTTGTTGACCATAAAAATTTTTTACGCTTATTTCTTAAAACTTTGTCAGCCCAGAATGCACTCTGGTCTCCCTCCCACTGTTTGTTAGGGATCTCCTAATGGCACGAATCTTTACCTTTTCATTCTGCAGCTTCGCATCCGAATGTTTTAAAATCTTCCACGGTCTTTCCAAATACAGGTCTTTCAGTTTCGTTAATAACGTATGGAATTTGTGAATTTCTGTGTGGTAATTGAGTAAAACAAAGTTTTTATGCCGTATTTTGTGTCCGAGCTTGACTCTTCTGAAACTAGAATTTTAAGCGGAGACAATACGTTGCCTTAAAAAAGAGACAGCTGCAAGTTATAGCCGCACACATCTCGCCCCAGCGGAGAAAGGATAATATTTTTCCCGAGACGCGCGACTCTCGCAATAAGATCTTTTATAGCCGTGTCTGAAGTGGACAAAGCCGGCCCCGCTGGAATCAACATGTCACGAAATATACAGGATGCTCCATGACTTTACATCAGTACGTAAGAATCGCATTACTGTAATCATTCCGTTTTACAAGAAACCAATTCTAAAAAATTAAGAAAAAATATAGTCTTTATTGAAGCCTGAACTTATGAAAATGATTATTATATAACTCTACACTTTGGCACTAGATGGCACTAGATGGAGGTGAGTTATCAGCTCAATATCACGGCACTTAGTCCGAGGAGAAGGGGATCCTTTATCCATAACACACGTCTGGGTATCCAGATAATTTAAACGAAAGTTAACGACATGACACAACCAAAGAAATATCCGACTTTCACACACATAGATGTCTGAATCATTTCTACAGGACCCCGTGGGATGTCTTCAGACACGGATGTTCTTCAGACGCGCGAATTCCTTTGACCTTGTGGGTTACAGGGGAAATAAATACTCTTATATGTAGAAAAATTGCAAAAACAGAAATGAACACCAAGATAAAACCTTCCATTATTCCGATGGGATATAAATTACGAGATTACATAAGTTTAATTTCTTTACGTTCGGTTTAGCTACATGTTATTAGAGTTACATAACAAATGTCAACACTTAGAATCATTATCAGTCCAAAACTTTCAACTTTTTATTCAAAGCAGATCTGCGCTTCTCACGACAGTAAATATGAAATCTGCCCTACTCCAGGCTGTGACGAAATCCTGTCTTCTGTAAGTTTACGGGCATTTCAGTAAAACTTGATACCGCCGACTTTAGGGTATACGAGTGTCCTTTTTAATTTTTCTTCTTTAGGAGGATTGAAAATCCTTGCAGGGAATGATGTATAATATGCAGAGCTTTGACATAATATTATCCATCACTCTTCATATTTATATATGTACAATTTTATATTTTGCCAGTGCTTTTTCTTGTTATTTGTTACCGTCTCTCTGACGTCTGTTTTGTCGTCAATATTTCTAAATCCTTCACACAGAATCTCCTCCCTACTACTACAGCTTTAGTCAGTCACACTTAATATGTACACCCATTCTTCTCTTTTGAGTTTCTCCTGACCCGGCAATCTCCACACTCTCTTTTCCTCTCGCAGCAAATTTGTGTATATGCTCCTCGTCTCAAATGCTCTCTACTGTATTCACCGTCTATTTCAATATTTGAACATCGCGGATGTTGCTCACAGGGCCTATTTTTGTCCTCCTTATAATTCTTTGAATGAACAGTGCTTATTTCGCTGCACAAGACTAACCGAATATTCTCTACATTTGAGAATGCAAGTCTTTCGTGTAGTGTGAGCTAGAAAATAATACTTTTGAATACGTTACTCATAAAACTATTGTTGTGGAAGTTTATTCCATTAAAGAGGACTAGTAAGTATTTTCTCTCATACTTTTTTTCAATTACAAAAAAAAAAAACTTTAATTCATCTTTCAGCAAAATTTATTTTATCACTCCCTTTTGGCATGAAAGAGTAAAAAAAATATATTTACAGTGTTTATGAGGTATGAGATTTCAGGTCTGATTCAATAATGTCGAAAATTAAGGACAGTCAGGATAAGAATAACCTAGTCCCTAATAATGGATACAGTTGTTACTGAACGGTCCATAATAGTACTTGTCTCTCATGCTGTTACGCATACAAAAGGGTAATATTTCTCTCCTACAGTTTGATACCTTGTGATATTTTACACTGATGTGAGAGGTTCTTCCTTACTTTTAATATTTACATACTGAAAAGAAGGGCGTCATGTAGGAGGTTATATATGATTGACTGACTGGCTGAATGACTGACTGGCTGAATGACTGACTGGCTGAATGACTGACTGACTGAATGGATGACTAACTAACCAACCAACCAACTAACTAACTAACTAACTCATTCCGTGGAGCAGTGTTCTTCCTGAGAAGATAACAGATCCGTAACTAGTCAAGAAGTTTCCCGCATTTTTGGAATCCGAAAGTTTGTAACGGCATTCACATACACCCGTCACCTATCCATATCCTGAGTCAGATCATTCCAGTCCATGCCCTCCATCCCACTTCTTGAAGATAAACTTTAATATTGTTTTCCCATCTGTGCCTAGGTCTTACAAGTTGTCTCTTTCCGTCAGATATCACCACCATACATTTTCTTCTCTACCTGCCCCATGCATTTTCCATCTCATTCTTCTAATGTGATCAACCGAATAATATTTAATGAGTACAAATCTTGCAGCTACTCGTTATGCAATCTTCCAACCCCCTGTTACCTCGACCCTTCTTCGACCAAATATCCTCCTCAGCACCCTATTCTCGAACACTCTCAGCCTATGTTCCTCCGTCAGTGTGAGAGAGCGTGCCTCACATCCATACAAAACAGACAAAATTACAGCTCTGTACATCTTTGTCTTTATGTTTTTGGATGTCAACCTGGAAGAAAAATAATAGCAAGCATTTCCTGAATTCAATTGATTTTGTAGTAGGCTATGCAGCCTAATTATTTGTGACCATCGAATTTAGAACGTTCAGTCTAACAGATCCAACGTACTTCATCTAACAGACAGAGGTGAATATTAAATACGTTAAGTTCGTGAACGCCCACTCCTGTATAAACATAAACTGCAGTTTTTTTCTATTTTATGGAGCTACAAATCGCAGAGACCCAGTTTCTCCCACTTTCCGTTTTTATAGCTCTTGTTTTTACACTTTTGTCGGAAATTCCTGGAAGAATGATCGGCCTGTCCTGCACGCCACTACCGAGAGTAGAATTCGAAAAGAGGATACTTATTTTCGAGGGCTGTAAAGCACAGCAGTCCTTAGAACTGGCGTCCACTCAGATATATCTATTGACAGGCCTACTTCAGACGTAAAAATCAAGAACTTTTTTCCATTTTTACGAAGACACAAACCGAAATTACATCAGCTACTCCACAGAACATCTTAAAACTTCTAGTTCAGAACAGAGACCGTTTGTGATCCCACTAGTATCAGGGTATCGAGATCGATCTTTTCGTGAGTCCTGTAGCTCCGACAGGCGGACAAACCACGAACACACTCGAACCTACAGGCCACTCCAATTACTGTACACATATCCATGTCTGTAATTAATACGTTAATGAACGTGCGACATTTCTACGTACTCGCGATGACAAAAAGCTTTAACGATCTGTTAGGTAACTTTTCGCTCCCCGATGATGGGACAGTGAGGCCCAACACATGTAGCAGTTTACTTACATTAAAACATAGTTGCGATTTTAATGAAGCGTGTGCATTTTGTTTGTTTACATCGTGACAAAGGATTAGCTTTTTTTTTTACAAAGGTATAATATAAGGTGGATTTTTTGACGTTTTGCTGACCGTGCATCTCAGTATTTAACCAACTTGTTGCACAAAATTTGTTTCGCAATAAGTTTTATTTCATGCCTCTACATGTTTCGTGCACATGTGTTCATCATCAGGAGGTCAAAATTGCATTACACAGCCTCTGGTATCATCACACCTATAGGTGGCCGTCTCGTGCACGAGACTGAGATAAATAAGGTGGATGTTGTGGAAAAATACATTGTTACGATTTAAGACAATGCCGTGATAATGGCAGCACAGATATCCTCCGAAACATCTAACATTATCTTTATCTTATTCCTGAAAATCTCCATTTTCCAGGACCTACAGGTACATGCTAAGATTTTTCTCGTCCCTCATGTTTCATCAATCATAATTATACACAACAGCCGACTCAACATACTAATGTAACAAACCAACTAAACAAAGGATCATAAAACAACAGCAAACATCTCCTTTCTTTATGAATTACCCATTCTTCAGTTAAACCAATCGAATTGCCTATCCGATCTCGCTGCAGCGGTTCGGATTTTAGTGGACATGGTTTATTAAGAAGGACACATTCGCTGGTTGTGCTGTGAGACAGAGAGATGAATTGTCGTAGGCACAATCTGGCCATCATTTCGTTAGTCTGAAAGATTAATGAAAATTAATGAAGGCTTGAAGCGACGTGACGTTACAGCTCCGCTGTCCTAAACTACCATTATTCCTTCCGGCCGTTCCAAGTGGGGGTGCTTTATCCATAATACGAGTAATTGGATAAGTCCATCCTGTAGCAATCCTCGTCTGTGTAACGAATGTAGCCAGAAATGTTTGGTGGTTGGCTGATCTAGTCCCTTTTTTTTACAGCTACTGTAACAGCTTTGTTAACACAGGAAAAGGATACACGATCCAAGTTTTAATTGGCAAATTTAATTACAAGGTGCTTTGAACTGTTAGTGTATTTGAAATATCCTGTTATAATTGCAGGCAAACTAATTGCAAATTTCAGTTACATTATCTTAACATTTCTGTCTGCATGAGGCTTAACTCTCTTTGAAATTCACATTAATTTGTTTGCAACATTTGAAAACACGAATCTTAAAATGTCATGTTTAATGAACCTAATTGCTCCGAACTCGTTAACTCAGTGGCTGTCTTATCAAAAGCTTTATCAAGTACTGAAATTGTAAGCTATTCTGTCAGTACGTACAATAGAATCACACCCCATGTTGTTTTATATTACGTAGCTTCGTGCTAAATGTACTGAACCTCATAAATTGTATAATTACGTCGAGAGGAGATCATGCGCAACAATGGTTCTTTTAACCGAGCAGTGACACTCTTGAAAGATCGTGGTGATAAAATAATTTACGTGACCCAGACATATAAAATATATAGCAGTCTTGCCTCTGACTAATCCTTAAGCACAACAGCATAAAGACATTCTGTTTTACCTGGGCTACAATCAGATATGATTGTAGCTATGAATAGGAAAAGACTGTGACGATAGAAAGCATTCTTCTTTACAATAAATATTGACATCCTAATTGGTAATTGCAGTGCCAACGTTGACTTTAACCATGAATGTTTACGTCACAACATTACGCCGAACTATGCAAAAATTAAAATTTCGAAAGCATCCAGAGCATCAAATTATACCCCTAAAATTAAAAGGCATGCTTCAATACCTACTGCAATTTAAAGTAGGCATGTAAGTTCATAGCATACTTGAATAAAGGTTGACCAGCTAGATGACACTTGCTTTATTATATATTGCTCAACATGTTTCAGACGTTAATACGTCCATCTTCAGGAGCTAGCGAGTACTTGTTGTGTTGTGTAGGCTGACTT
>Ga0123352_10020365_pt1 | contig 10565 bp, 8 predicted proteins | sample TergutLab28metaG_FD_89700 | JGI IMG/M metagenome (GOLD analysis project Ga0123352, IMG submission 89700) | Labiotermes labralis P1 segment gut microbial communities from Petit-Saut dam, French Guiana - Lab288 P1 | ecosystem: Host-associated > Arthropoda: Insects > Digestive system > Gut ... | reverse complement strand
GAACAAGCAGCGACTTGTGCCACTTACAGCATAAACTGATTGGTTTTTATAACCGAGATGAAAAGTGTTTACAGCGCGGTACGGACTGGGTCTTTAAATAAAGCGGTCTGCGCTTCGTCTTTAGAGGGCTGATGTAACGGCATATACGTGCCTCAACATAGTTTAGCAGGTCTACTGATGTAATGGCGCGTGATTATGGAGCATAAAAATGTGATTTTTGGTGGGGCTTGGTTTGATTTAGCTGTACATGTTTTCAGAGGACTGCAGTGAGAGCTTCATTATCCTTCAGTTTAATTAACGAAACAAATTAAACGTTTTATAACATTGCAATACTAGTAGCAAAATTTTGGAATTCTTTAAAACCAAAAGTTTTTTTTTTTTAAATTTTCGTTTTAAGATCAAACGTTTCTTTCATCTGATTGTGTTTCAACTGTTACGAACATCATATCCGTAATTTTATCTCCTATTATAATTGGTTCATTTTGTAGGTTTTTAATATTTCATGTGGTGATTATAACCCCTTTCATTGAAGTTCCTTGGAAGTGAACATTCATTACGGTTTCTAAATAAAGAATAATTAACATAGCGTACTTATATTTCATGTAAGTGTGATTCTGTTCCTAATTGGCACGTTGGTTCTCTTTACAACTCTCCGTTGCTCTTTAGGAATATAGCCATTGGAATTTATGCCATGAAAATGTGTGAGGAAGTGGAAATATAAAACATGGGCAGAATTAGGACGAACGTAGTCACCCTCAGGCTACGGCCGCCTTACCACGAAAAGTCTGGAAATCCCTTGGCTAAAAGTCTGAGTACTACACTGTATTGTTCAGGATAACGTGAAGAAGAGAAAAGTGCCGTTCCCCAGTCGGGAATTGAACTTTTTTTCCTAGTTCTTGGCTCCCGCAACTTGGTCACTGTACCACCTGGGCTATCCGCAGTTTTTTTTGTTTACGCCACTTGCATAAAGCTAAACTTGAAGTGTCTCCAGTCCCCTGCTGTAGTACCGTATAATTCCATTGTAAAGAGGAGAGAGACAACCTATGGCTTTGTATTCATATGCCAACTCATGGCCTCTGAGTGATTACATTTCTTTTGTAACTCCAATTTTGGATACAGCATGCTGAAATCACGTACGTACAATACACAGACGCCAAATAATTTCCTCATCAGTGTCATTTCCATCGACCATCTGATACAAATTACAGCAGATACACCAAGCGGATGCTTCTGTAATAGGCTCTGTGTTATGTTCATTATTCTACACACATGCAAACACAGACATATATATATATATCGACCGGTTTAAAAGGCATCACATTTTTGCGCGCAAATTTGTGTTCTGGACGTGACAGAGTGGGTAAAAGTTATATTTTGTAACCTGTAGATCGGAATACAGTGTCGATATGTAGACCGGTGTCAAGACTGATATAACGTTCGTGGTTTTACTCAAATCCGCCATGCAAATACCAGGATTAACACTTCGAAACGAGCCACACTAGTTTCAATCCTTATCTTTCAAAACTCATTATGTATCTTCTAACTGTCCAGACGACCAGAATGGAGGGACAAGCTGCTACAAAACCCGCTTTGTTGTTAGATATATGTAGTGTCCCAGAAGATATATGTAGTGCCCAGAAGATATATCGAGTGTCCCAGAAGATATATGTAGTGTCCCAGAATATATATGTAGTGTCCCGGAAGATATACGTAGTGTCCCAGAAGATGTATGTAGTGTCCCAGAAGATATTTGTAGTGTCCCAGAAGATATATGTAGTGTCCCAGAATATATATGTAGTGTCCCAGAAGATATACGTAGTGTCCCGGAAGATATACGTAGTGTCCCAGAAGATATATGTAGTGTCCCAGAAGATATATGTAGTGCCCAGAAGATATATCTAGTGTCCCAGAAGATATATGTAGTGTCCCAGAATATATATGTAGTGTCCCGGAAGATATACGTAGTGTCCCGGAAGATATACGTAGTGTCCCAGAAGATATATGTAGTGTCCCAGAAGATATTTGTAGTGTCCCAGAAGATATATGTAGTACCCAGAAGATATATCTAGTGTCCCAGAAGATATATGTAGTGTCCCAGAATATATACGTAGTGTCCCGGAAGATATACGTATTGTCCCAGAAGATATACGTAGTGTCCCAGAAGATATATGTAGTGTCCCAGAAGATATATATATATAGTGTCCCAGAATATGCAAAACTTCATAAACACAGCTGCGAGAACCACAGTTATAACATAAGAATGAAAAATCTCACTGAAAATAAAAATTTTATATTGTCCATATCGTTTAGGTGTAACATGAAAAACTGAAAACATAGCTGAATAAAGAGAGACCAACTTGATGTCACTTGCTTTAATTATGTCATTATTTAATGAGTTGTATTGCTCTGGTTCAATGTGTGTTGGTGTTACGGTGTGGTTCGCCTGGGGTGGTGTGGCACACAGTGCTTCAGCCTGCATACGGATAACACACCACCATACCACATCGAACCACAGCAATACAACCCATGAAATAACTCAACAAATAAGTCGCAAGCTCCTGAGTATGGATGTATTAACATCCGAAACATATTGAGCATTAAATACTGAAATAATAAAGCAAGTGACATCAAGTTGGTCTCTCTTTATTCAACTATCAAGATGATGCACGGTCCAATAAACATAAGATTCACTGAAAACATAGTTAAACAGGTCATCAATAAAATAAGGACGAAGCTTTTGTAGATAGAAAAATTAGGTTAAAATAGACATTAGTTTTGTATCAAAATACAACATCTTTAGATCTCTGAGCAGGAACTGGATGTTAGATTTAGTTAATAAGTTACGGCTTGGTGGTTACATCATACACAATCTGTTTTAACACCCAGAATGTCAGAATTGTGCCACAAAATTTGGTTATGATTTGCATGTAATTGTTACAAACAAGAGCAGTTATATCCCAGATTACATTTAGCCTATTAGTCGTTCGTGTCGGAGACATCGTGCGTTTACTGCGACGTGGGAACTGTACTGTTAAATATAATTTAGACAAATATCAGGTCTCAAAGTCTGTATGACTGCAGCGGTATATTTCACTAGGAGATTTGTGACAATTTTTACCGATTTTGTAGCAAAATATATAGATACTTTGCAGAAAAAGAAATGCACATTTTGTAGCAAAATGTACGTATCCTTTGTAGCAAATTGTATGTAACCTTTGTAGCAAAACATATGAATCCTTTGTAGAAAAATGTATGTATATTTTGTAGAAAGATTTACATATGCAATGTAGCAAAATGTACATATCTTTTTAGAAAAATGTTTGTATATTTTGTAGCAAAATATACCTATCTCTGTAGCAAAATGTACGTAGCCTTTGTAGCAAAATGTATGTAGCAAAATGTACATATCCTTTAGAGAAAATTGTATGTATCCTTCGTAGCAAAATATACGTGTCCTTTGTAGAAAAATGTACGTACTCTTTGTAACAAAATGTATGTATATTTTGTAGCAAAATTTATATATCCAATGCAGCCAAATGAAAGTATCTTTTGTAGCAAATGTATGTACATTTTGTAGCAAAATATACCTATCCTTTGTAGCAAAATATATGTTTCCTTTGTAGAAAAATGTACGTATCCTTTGTAACAAAATGTACGTATATTTTGTGGCAAAATATACCCATCCTTTATAGCAAAATATATGTTTCATTTGTAGAAAAATGTACGTATACTTTGTAACAAAATGTACGTATATTTTGTAGCAAAATGTATATATCCTTTTCGATTTAATGCGCCCAAGCACTTGAGATTGTCCTTTCGTCCTTTTGTTATGACGTCCTACCCGGAACACGTCCAAGTCCTTTCAATTGCACTACCCGGCTGATCTAATTTGAATCCAATCTCATCTCAGCAAACACTGGTATTTCAAACACAACCACCGGCTCACACCTACACAACGCAGCTGCATAGTGATCCGGGGAGTCTGTTTGAATTAAAAGTGGCACAAAAGATGCAGTGTGTATTATACAGGGTTATTCGAAATGATTGTCGGGGTTTTAACAACTTGTCATACACAATGCACTTCAGATATGAGAGTATGTTTTTTTTTATTTAATAGAACAACACTCCAAGTTTTGTTACATACCTTACAGATGCTCTATATATGCACTCTTTGGGATTCTACAAGCATCAACACGATAATAAAATGTACCACACAAAACGCCTTCTCACTGCCGTTCGCCGCCATCTTAGTAAACTGCGCTCCAAGCGGAGAAATGCATAACTACTGCACACCGCACATCATAAAAGAAAACTTGAGAATTTCTATATCCATCGGTGCAACTACATACTACTATCTCAAGTGTAGTGTGTATGACGAGTTGTTAAAACCCCGACAATCATTTCGAATAACCCTGTATATATACATTGATTAATTCCGTGGAATAGAAACAGTCTTCAAAAACGATAGTTGTTTAGATAGTCACGAATTTCACCTCAGTTTCAGGCATGGCGATCGCAACACACGACTCCTTGTCCATCTCCTGAACCACGTGACTTCTGTCCATACTCTCCCTTGCTAATTCTGTAGGATCAGATTAATATTATAATGCCATTTGCTTCTACGTCATGCAACTGGTCTATTCCATTCATTTTCTTTTTCCATCAAAATACCTATCATAAAACTGTAGCATATATTTCAAATATTTGTCACGATTTATTTGTATCTAGGGTTAAGAGTTTTTATAAATTTATTAATCTGGGGTTAAACGCATGACTCCCTTGAAGTATAGGACAACTCGTGTTGCAAGAATTGCTCTCACGACTGTAGGTAAAGATACGGATGTGTCCGCGTTTAACCATTTAAAGACGAAGCGCAGACCCCTTTATTTAAATACCCAGTCCGTACCGCGCCGTAAACACTTTTCATCTCGGTTATAAAAACCAATCAGTTTATGCTGTAAGTGGCACATGTCGCTGTTTGTTCTCAGATAAATACAAAACACATAAATACAGTGTGGGCAGAGCGTACAGTTGTTGAATGTTAAACCTGTTGGTGCATCACGTAATCAGTAGACTTTGAAAGGTTAATTATGTGCCGCGCGGTTAAGACTTGTAGGGAATTGGATGTAAGGATCCACGTATCCTGAACCTCGACATTAGACGGTGGCAAGCGGTCGTCTTCAGGCTCCAAACGCTTTAGTCCAAAGACAGTGTTTCCCTGTCCACGGGACTGGGGCTGGGTGGTCTCCCGCGCCGGTCTTGGCACACTGGGAAGAGCACCACATCATTCCACACACACACACATACACACACACACACACACACACACAATATTTCACATCAGTAGAAATGAACCGAATTTTTATATATATATATATATATTCTTGATTAATTTGCGTAATAGTGTAAGGTGGGGATTGTAATGGGAGTCTTCAGTGGTTTTCAACGCAAATATCTTCTACAGAATTTCAAGTTTGACCAATAACTGGCATTTTTCGGCCACCCTGACTGAGGTTTTTCCGTGCTTTTTACTCAGTTGTAAGACAAATGCCAGGGTATAACTCGCAAAGACGGGGCACGGCCAGCACTCTTCCCAATTGGCGATAATCTCTTCGCAGTTCATCGTTAATCTTGGTTTGACCAATCTGGGTTCGAATCCCAGTAAGTCTCCCAACCAAAATTTTTAACTGTGTTGTTCTATGTATTGTTTGTGTGTAAATGTGTACTGTACTACTGCAACCGGGTGTCAACACAATTGCAGTTAACAAATATATCATATAATAATTTTTGCTCCCGTCTGACATCTGAAAGATGATAGCGAATAAAATAATGAATGGTATGATTGCTGTTATTTCGTAAAAGTAAGTTTTGTAAAATTTCTGCACTATTTTAACGATCACACGTCAATGTTTATTGCCAAATTTCAACGTAGGCCCTAGAATTTTTCGCAGATTTCTGCAAATAGGAAGACACAGTCTCAGCACGACCGACATCGGCTGAATTGTTTTAGTGTTTATTACCGTCTTTAACAAGAGTACAAACTCCACAAACGGAAGTCACATATTGGCCAATCGTTTGATTCTCAACACCCCATCCACCGACCAGGAAAATGGTTGTCAATCCACGAACGAACCAGCAGCTCCAAAATGCAGTGACACCACATTTTGCGTGAAGTGTAATTCTTGATATTTGCCCAAATGATAAACAATGGGCAATATGAAATTGGCAAGCGTTTCCATTACTTCCCCGCAATCATTGCGTCTCGTACGTATTTTGCGCTCATCCTGTAAAACGTAGAGTTGTAATAAAAAACTGCGCAACTTTTTCTGTGCGTGTGAGCGTGAAATTTGGTGCACTATATCAACTCAAAGTGGCCCCGGTAGCTCAGTCGGTATAGCGATTGGCTACGTGCTGGACGGTCCGGGGATCGAATCCCGGTGGGGGGCGAGATTTTCCGCACCTGTCCAGACCGGCCCTTTGACCCACGAAGCCTCCTGTAAAGTGGGTACTGGGTCTTTCCAGGGGGTAAAGTGCGGCCGGGCCGTGCTGCTGACCACTCACCTCCTTCTAGTGCCGCGGTCATGGAAGAGTAGAGCTATACCTCTGCCAACCCTCTGGGCCACACCGGGCCTGTAGCGGGATCACTTTACCTTTACCTTTTTACATGAACTCAAAGTGGCTCAGTCGGTATAGCGACTGGCTACGGGCTGGACGGTCCTGGATCGAATCCCGGTGGGGACGAGATTTTCCGCACCTGTCCAGACCGGCCCTGGGGCCCACCCAGCCTCCTGTACAGTGGGTACCGGGTCTTTCCCGGGGGTAAAGAGCGGCCGTGGCGTGACGCTGACTCCTCACCCCCTTCTAGTGCCGTGGTCAAGAAAGAGTAGAGCTATACTCCCCCTATGGGCCGTACGGCCTGTACAGATCCTCAGTGCCTGTACAAGGGTGCACTTTACCTTTTTTTTTTAGTTTTACATCAACTGAAGGACATCAGCTGAATGTGTTGAACAAGGCGCTGACCAAAGTAGTTGGAAACTGGAATAACATTAATTTCGGGAATATTGCCCGTAAATATTGAAGAGATTATTAATTTATTCTTCTACTAGGAAAAAAGTATAATGAGATTAGTGGAGCATGTAGTATTGATGTGAGCCATGATAAAATTTATATGTTTTGGCTTTAAATAGGAGAGGGAATGACGGCTTAGAAAACCTTTGATAAATCTACAGATTAATATTAAAGTTTTATTTGTTTCAGGATATTTTCTGTAGTTCAGATTAAGCGGCGTTGAAGAGTAGGATAGTTGGTGAGTAAATTAGAAAGAGCAGTTTGTTGCCCGGTTTTAGGCTCCTGTCCTGTTGACTGCATATATGGACGGAGAAAAATCACGGCACGTTTCAGTGAAGACAGCTGGTCTCTGTTTGTTGATTATTTTGTTCCGTTTATTTACATAATCTTTATCCTCTATTCTAATCTTTAAGAATCCTTAATTCTGTAACCGCCCAAAATCAGACACTTACTTATATGAACCTTTTGATCAGAAAGACATAGGAAGTCAACTCCTGCTGTATTTTTCTTTTTGATATTTTGCTGACCGTGCGTCTCAGTAAAATCTTAGTAATTAACCGACTTAATGCTTAAAATCTTGTTTTATAATAAGTTTAGTATATGCCTCTACATGTTTCGAGCACTATGTGCTCATCATCAGGAGATGAAAATTGTATTATACAGCATCTGGTATTATCACACCTATAGGTGGCCGTTCGGTGCACCGGTTAAGACAGGACTCTCTCAACCTGCACCGAACGGCCACCTACGGTGCAGAGGTTGAAAGAGTCCTCTCTTAACCTGTGCACTGGACGGCCACCTACAGGAATGATGATACCAGATGCTGTATAATACAATTTTGACCTCCTGGTGATGATCACATAGTGCTCGAAACATGTAGTGGCATATAATAAACTTATTACAAAACAATAATTTTTTTCATTAATTTGGTTAATTACTAAGATTGTTCTGCGGTAATATCCACAAGTCATGAATCACCCTGTATATTCCGTATAAAGAATGCGAAGGTTTTAGTATTAAACTGAATGAAACATACAACTTCAATAGTGCAGTGAAAGATTAATAATTTGAAACACAGTTTTTATGCTCCAGATTTCAACTCATTCCAAATAAATTGTACTTCTTTGTGTATCTGATGATTCCTAGAACTAGCAGCATATATTTCACGTAGGAGTATTACCAAGTTGTCGATCCCAGTGGCCGCGCGGTCTAAGGCGCGGGTCTACGGCCGCTTGCTTGCTGGGATTGTGGGTTCGAATCCCGCCAGGAGCATGGTTATCTGTCTGTGTTGAGTGTTGTGTGTTGTCAGGTAGAGGTCTCTGCGACGAGCTGATCATTCGTCCAGATGAGTCCTACCGACTGTGATGAGTCGTTGTGTGTGATCTTGAAACCTCAAGAATGAGGAGGCCCTGGTCCACTAGGGGGCCGCAGTGCCACAGGGGGGCGGAGGTATTACCAAGTTGTTCTGTGTTATGTTGTGTCACTGCGTTGGATGTAACGTAGAGTCTGAATACCTGGATATTATTTGCATGAATTTCATGTCTGGAAGAGTTAAAATATATTTTTTTTTTTTACATCCGTTTATAACCGATTTCGTATAACTGCAGGGCCTGTATCAATAACATTCGCATTCGACTCTAAATATATAACAACTTCTGAATCGTTGAATGAATTTCCATGATATGTAACCCATAAATTACGGTGTTTATTGCATGTACAACGACGTTTAACATTCAAGAATTATACTCACAGATGCTGTTGATGCATTTTGTATGGCTGTCACTATAAACGGCATTATTTTCGTGTCGTTGACCGTTAGTATTTGTAATGAAGAAGAATTGCGTTTATTGTACCGTATTAAATGATAATTCAAGTTCAGTTGAGGGTAATTACAGTATTTAAATGTCTAACAATCGAGCGTCAGTCGCTGGCTTTTCACTGCGGAGGATTTGTGTCGATCGCGGCCACTACGCGTGGGATTTGTGGCGGACAAACCGGCATTGAGACGGGTTTGTTCTCCGAGCATCTCAGTTTTTCTCTCTGACTCTCATTTCACCCAGGCTGTGTGTTCGTCCTTATCATCAATAATTGCTGTCAGAAAAAGATAGGACTAAGCCTGGAAAAATTCTAAACAAGAAATACCCATTCATGAATATGGAATCGTTAAGATATACAGTAAATTATACTTGGACAGATTACAAAACAAATGCACAAATTGTAAAGGAGTTAAAAATAACACCAATTTTGGACAAATTAATGGAATGCAAGAGAAGCTGGATACAACATGTACAGGGGTGGTGATAGGTCCTTAGCCCGACCAGGAAGGAAACGAACTAATGTTTCGTTCAGAATGACTTGAATTTCCTTCGGCGCCTTCCCTTGCAGGAAAAGAAACTTGATGAGAGCTCGCGTCTCCATTTTGTTTGAAATCGCGCCCGTCCCTGATATGCTTTCGAGGTTGTTTCCTTCCTGGTCGGGCTAAGAACTTATCAGAACCCTGGTAAATAAATGCCTCGAAATAGATTACCCAGGGTAATGAAACACTACTCCCCAACTGGCAGAAGGAATCATGGTCGACTTTGAAGAGACTTCTGGATACGTGAGACCGGAACGGGTCAACAATTGGCCCAACTCCATGAAAGATACATGATGATGATGATTATAAGAACTAAATTAATTTCACTTTCAGTTGTGCAAATGAAATACAAGAGAAACCGGATACAACATGTAAATAGAATGCCTCGAAATAGATTACCCAGGGTAATGAAACACTACTGTCCAACTGGCAGAAGGAATCATGGTAGACTTTTGAAGAGACTTCCGGATACGTGAGACCGGAAGGGACCAACAAGTGGCCCAACTCCATGAGAGGTATATGATGATGATGATGATGATGATGATGATAAGAACTAAAGTAATTTCAATTTCAGTTATACAAATGAAAACCCCTCCAAAATCCACAGCTTGTAAAGAACATCTGTTGTTTTTAATCTTCGAAGGATCAGTTTTAATTCATTCAGCCTTCGGTCTTTATCCAGCGTCAAAATAAACGTAAAGACACTTGAGCCTGTTTACAGCGTGTTTGAAACGTGAGTTGATGGACGAAGGCCGCATACGGAATGATTTAAAATGCTGTACATCTTTTGAACTGAACACATCCACACTGACTCTTGGGGCCATTCCATTCTCCTATTCAGTGAATACCGAAGATAAAACGACCAGGGCGTGAAGCTGACCACTCACCTCCATTTAGTATTCGAAGGTTAAAAATGAATGGAACCGCTACACTGGGGCCCGTGGTATGCCTTCACGGCATGAGCGATTCCCTTTAATTCGACGACATATCGCTCATTTGCGACAAAAGTGTCACAACTCCAAAATTTGGCATTTTTGAGTTATTGGTATAGAAAGAAACGTTTGCAGATGCACTTTTAACAGGTATAGTGTCATAACGCAGTTTGCAAAACTCGCCGCTGGAGAGCAGTTGTGTCGTCGTT
>Ga0123352_10020363_pt1 | contig 10566 bp, 4 predicted proteins | sample TergutLab28metaG_FD_89700 | JGI IMG/M metagenome (GOLD analysis project Ga0123352, IMG submission 89700) | Labiotermes labralis P1 segment gut microbial communities from Petit-Saut dam, French Guiana - Lab288 P1 | ecosystem: Host-associated > Arthropoda: Insects > Digestive system > Gut ... | reverse complement strand
TGTGTAATGCAATTTTGACCTCCTGATGATGAGCACATGTGCTCGAAACATGTAGAGGCATGAAATAAACTTATTGTAAAACAACAATTTTGTGCATCAAGTTGGTTAATTACTGAGATAAATTGCTATCGCAGTATGAATCAGGGTACACTGGGGAAATAAAGCGAATAAAATTATCTGCCAATGCATCTTTTTCTTGTGAGTAGAAAACTGGATACCGCTTCGTAGAGAGACCGGCCTACCTGTTATGAGTTTTAAACAGACCGCAACATTAACCTGTGTTCTTGAACTGACGCCCCCTACGAAGTGCATCGGATCAAGTGACTACTCATTACAGTAATATAAACAGTCTTTGTAGTTAGTTCACTTTAGCTGGATCAGACAGATTTCTCTGTAATGTGCGTCCCTCCTTTTCTAAATAACTTACGTGTTCCTCAAATTAGATGTGGTGGTCAATTAAGTGCAGGTCTCTCGTTAGCTATAGAATTTGGAAAGTAAGCAACAAAAGCCACTTCAGACGACAAACGAAAACAAAGAGCATTTATCTGGAGAGGACTGTCTCTAACAACAGAAAACAAAGCACGGTAATTTTGCGGAAAGTTTCGAGAGTTTGTAAGCGTCATGTGTTAGGTAATGTACGCATATTTTTATGAGTTGCAGGAAGGTGCGCTAATTTAGTCGCAGACACTGGGCAAGCCTCTGTTTGAAAGCAAAACAATGTTCCGTGAACATCCCTGTTACAGCAGTTTTGAGACTGTCACTTTGAAAGTGCAAACAAAGCTAACGCAAATTACAGTCCTGTAAATACGCCGAACATTAAAACACTTAAATGTTATTTTAATTTACCTAAGTATTATTTTGGCAGTTCCCATACAAACATTACATTCTGAAATTTTCCACACTTTAACCTGTTCCGAGTTCCAGGAATTGAAACCCATTTTTCCACAGAGTGAGAACTATATGATTCACACACGATCTCGGTGGCATGGCGGTCTAAGGCGTTTGGTTCCTGAGATCCGGGGTTCAAATACCGCTGAGGGCATGAACATTCCTCTGTTGTGTTTGTTGTGTGTTGCGTACGTATCGGCCTCTGTGATGTGCTGATCACTAGTTCAGACGAGTCTTACCGGGTGAGTGTGAGTGAGTGGGAGTGTGTGTGTGTGTGTGTGTGTAAAACTATTCGTGCTCTAGAAACCTCAACACTCGAGCGCCCTAGGCCCGAGATGTGCTGTTGTGCCACAGAAGTGTGACCTTCACCAACTACAACGGTTTTGGTCCTGAACACAATTAAGCATTAAACCTTTATAAGTGGACAGAAAGTATACTCGTATGTGTGGTGCGGCATGAATTGAAGTTTTAAATAGGGGTTAGATGAATTTGCCAGTGATCGCTACTGATCGTCATCTTAAAACTTCTCTTTTCAGAAAGCCAAGCGGGCGAAGCTTGGAAACTTTGCAACAAAGTGGTATTCTTTCGGAAAAAAATCCCTTTTTTTCAGGCCGCCCAATTCAGACAGCTATATTAGGATTGTCCATTCTGTATGTAGCAACAAATTACTTACTAACCTGGGCCAAATCGAGAGGCCACATGATAGGCTGACCACTTCCACTACAACGGACCAAGATCAGCATAAAATTAAACCAGATAATAAAATGAATGTATTGTTGTTTCGTGTTTTAAAGCACTAATAAATGTGGCCAGGTGACCTTGATATAGGATGAATAATTGAATGCAACCTAACGAGGACAGAAGGTTTTATATTACAAACGAAATATAAATGTCTTCGGACAACCCAGAGAATCTGATCGTGATGATGTATTTCAACAGTGTAATGAAGGAACAACAGTTCACTTGGCCATAAGGTCCTCAACGTGAGCTTTACCTTCATTTAAATCTCACGTATATTCTATATATTCAATAAACTTTAGGGTACAATCAATTTTCGTTTATTTTTAACACATGGCACTGCTGCATGAAGCCACAGCTTTGAACATGAGTTCAGAGCTCATACCTTTTTGATCGCCTTTTGACAAATTAACGAGACACAAAGATGACTCTGAACAGCCATAAATGCAAGTATATAAACACACAGTTCTATATGAATAGGTAGGAGTAAATACATACACACATATTTACATTTATTAGATAAATAATTGTAGGTGTTAGACATTGCACAAGAACAGAACATATGAACACACAGGTCTTCCAGACATGCACACACAAACACAAACACACACCCACACACACGTACGAACATACCTGCTTACAAACATATGAATTTAGGCAGATTAGATAGAAGCGTATATATATAAAATACTATATACATGGGTGCATAAATCCCAGGCGCAAGGTCGCTGTGGCGACTAAATTTTGTAGATTGGGCACGTAACATCTATGGATCTTCAATGTGGCACTCTCTTCACGTTACCTTTCTGGTGTCCGGAATTTTGATGCTGGAATTTTTTTTTTGGGGGGGGGATTTCTGCACCCGTGTACCGAAAGGCCCTTGCTCTGAACAAACATGCTTCCACTGACCTCGACCATCTTTCCACTTTACCCTACGCACAAAATCCGAAGGAGAAAATATTAACCTTATTACATTTCAAAGAATGCCTATGCCCTGCACTCCTTTCTAACTTCAAAACGAACGATGCCGAAGTATTATCGGGTATCCGAACTGTGTGCCTTCACCAGTCTGCTGACAGTCTGCTAGCCTGTTATGCTGCTGGAATGAATACAATAAGAAGTTGGCGGTTACTCTGTAGTAGTGGCGACATAATTTACGTTGCTGCAGTATGGGACCCTCTTTGATATTCCTGTATAGAAGAATGGAAAACACAAACGAAAGTGTTCCCTTCTTACAGAATATTCCTATATATCTCAAGTTATCAACCACTCCTGAGGTCATCTGAGAGCGCCTGCTGGCGTATAGAGTTAACATGTCTCAACTTGAGAACTACGTGCTCTTGCTGCCTCAGGTTGTCCACTGTTCTGTGTACACATCACAGATCTGGCGGCGCCAAATTACCTTCCGCCGTCTCCTCCCATTTCAAACGATTCCATATTTGTAAGAAACATAAGTTTTTCTTTGGAGGCCATTTGATATCAGCGGATGAAAACGTTTGGTGAAATCACACACGACTCCATAAGCTATGACACTATTTTGGAAAGACATAATGAAAAATGTAATTATAATCATTATCGTTATCATGAATCAGGCTCTTCAAATGCTACAATTATGGAAATTAAAGCTGTTCGGGAGCGGAGTTGACCTTCAAAAGGCCTCTGCTTAATCAGAATAACGAAATGCAGGTAAACGTCGACACCTCGATCAGAAGTAAATCTCGGTATCCTATGTTCGAGTACTACAAGATAGACGTGGACATGGTAATTTTCCTCAGATCATCTCCTTCACTTGTACCTACATTCTGTGAGTAAAACCACGTTTCGTATGGTATTTGAACAAGCAAAGTTTCTACCTCACACCGTAAATAAACTACCATTAATCTTTTTCTATTAATTTTAATAGTATTTTAGTATTCTGCATTGTATGGCTTACGATTGAGTTTGACACCCCTGGGGAAAAATTTAATGCAAGATCGCGTAACATAATCACATGGGCTGGTTTTCTGCAAAACCAGCACCCAAAACACGTAGACGGGCGACATCAGTCATAAACTTGACTGCGAAGGATGTTGCTGACATTTATGAAAGGTCACTACGATACTGAACTTTTATTCTCAGCATCGCATTACCAAATTGAGAACTCGCTCCGGGATTCAAAGCCTCTTACAAGCCAACCGAAAGAGCAACAGATACCGTGGATAAGCGACGGCTTCTTCTTTGGTTCAAAATGATGAATAGAATGCTGGCAGATGTATCTAGTTACGATCCTGACGTCAGCATCTGATGTAGCTCTCAGAAACCGGCGCATTGCATGTCTGCATCGTAACCAAAATCTTCTGTTTCTCATATGCTGCTTCCGTGCGTAGAAATTCAATAAATTAAAAAAAACCTCAAGTACGAAAAATTTTCGACATAACCATAAGCGTAAAGGTTGGATTCAAAGGACACCCAAATGCGAGGATGAAGATAGTAAGATCATTGGCAAGAATTAGGCATTGGCAGATGTGGCAGCACGTTTGGGACCTCATAAAGATTGTCGAAGGTCCTCAGACTGGCACGAAAATTTCAAGCTTAAGACACGAATGCGAATCTCAAAAGTTTCTCATTTCTGCCACAGATATTTCAAGCTTAAGACACGAATGCAAGGCTCCGAACATCATCAGAGAGCCACAAAGTTTCCAGATTACGAAAAAGACGTGAGTCTCACGAGATTCTCGGATCTGCCACACAAATTTCAAGCTTACGACAAGAATGTGAATCCCAGAAGATTATAGAATTTGCCACAATCATTTCAAGCTTACGATAAGAATGTGAGTCTCACAAGATTTTCGTATCTGCCACATTCATTTCAAGCTTACGAAAAGAATGTGATTCTAAGAAGATTATCGAAATTACCAAAATCATTTCAAGCTTAAGATAGGAATGTGAGTCTCATCAGATTCTCGGATCTGCCACAATCACTCCAAGCTTACGACAAAAATGTGAGTCTCAGAAGATTATCGAGTCTGCCACAATCATTTCAAGCTTACGATAAGGATGTGAATCTCACAAGAATCTCGGATCTGTCACAAAAATTTCAAAATTATGATAAGAATGTGAGTGTTATAAGATTCTCGGATCTACCACAAAAATTTCAAGCTTATGACAAGAATGTGAGTGCCAGAAGATTATCGAATCTCCCGCAGTTATTTCAAGCTTACGATAAGAATGTGAGTCTCACAAGATTATCGAATCTGCCACAATCATTTCAAGCTTAGGATAAGAATGTTAGTCTCACAAGATTCTCGGATCTCTCACAAACATTTCAAGCTTATGACAAGAATGTGAGTGTCACAAGATTCTCGAATCTGCCACAAACATTTCAAGCTTATGACAAGAATGTGAGTCAAACAAGTTTCTCAGAATGTCACGGATAGTTCAAGCGTGTGACAGTACTGTGATCCTCCCAAGATTCTCAGACTGCAACGAAACGTTCAAGCATGCATGCACCAGACATTGAACATGTCACAGACTGCTGTTCCTAGAATCATTTGTTCCTTAGGCTAGTTTTCTTACAGGTTGCAAGCAAGTGTTTCGTGAACCTTAAAGGATGCAGCGGGTGGCGTATTGTCATAAGATGCTTGAATGCAATTGGACGTCATGCATCTTTACTGTTCCCATGTCACGCATTTATTGAAGTAAGGGATCAGTGTAAAAGCACTAAAGCGACGTTTTACTCCTCCTGCAGCTTCATCAAGAACACAGCTATTCACTCGTTACAATTGACCTCGTTAAAATTCTGAACTTCGCGAGGCTGAGACAGCAATATTATGCACTTCGGGTTTGAATTTAAAAAAAGAAAGGAGTTAATATTACCAATGAGTCATAGGACAAGACCCTGTAACATAAATACCCCCACGAAGCTCATTTGTAAAAGGCGATAATTTTGTATCTATCGTAATTTAATGCCCATATTATGGTTTCCAAACCTGGCCCTCAACCTAAAGAAAATAACGTGTATTCATATTTTGACGTTCATGTTACCGTGCATTGTGATAAATTCTTATAATAAAACCAACTAGACGCACTAATTTCTCAAATTCATTTTTGGAATAAAACTCTACATATTCCGGACAGTTCCTCTGTCCATCATCAGGAGTTTTTTCACTGTACTCACAGCAAACCTGTATGACGTATACCATTGCTGTGTGTACTGTGAAAAACTCCTGATGATGGACAGAGGAACTGTCCGAAACATGTAGAGTTTTATTCCAAAAATAAATTTGAGAAATTTGTGCATCTATTTGGTTTTATTGTAAGAATGTATTTATATCTAGAGACTGGGGTTTCCACGGCCGTGAATACATAAATTTAGGATGTTTCAGAATTGTGTACTGAGGTAAATATTGATCTTACAGCGAGTCAATAAAATAAAAGTCGATAAAATTGTATTACATTTGAGGGCTTCGTATCCAGTAAATTTAAGAACGCACCATGCAGGCAATAAAACGAGGGCAGTTACATGGAGTGGTAAGCTGCTGTACAAGTGGCTAGCTATGGTCGACAAGGCAATGAACCTTCAGTTTGCAGAAGAGGCAGGGAAATTCATCATCAGCTGGACCGTGTTCAGCCCCTGAAAGAGGACGCTGTTCCATGAAGTTACTAAATTAATTAAAACCCAAACGTTGCATTTCTTTTGTTTAATTACACTCTTCCTCCGCAGTGTAAATGAGGGCTGCCTTCTTTTGGTATTTTACACACGGTAGAATGGTAGTCTCTTGCCGACGTTTCGGGAAAATCTATCGGTCACATCTCTAAGGATGAAGCAGTCCCTTGACCCTTGAAAATGTGGACCAATAGGCTGTCCCAAAACGTCATTAAGGTAATGCCATTCTTCGCTGAGTGCAATACCAAAAGAGTGCACATGTGGGTTTACTTTGTTTGTGAAAAAGTGATATCATTGTTATGTACGTCCTTTCACAAATCCGTCACTGACTAAAACAGATATCTACTTAAACATGTCTTTATAAATAAAGTTTCTGGATTGCACAGTAGCCTCAAAATGATGGTAACAGAATTTAAAAATAAATTAATAGTTTGAGAAGCCTCATTTTACCACACACGTCTCATTGATGCTTCATAATTCACTAACATCTAACACAAAAATTGTAATATGTGACAGTGTTGGACACATTTTTCGGAAATTTGATGTGACTGTGTCTGAAATCTTATCTGTATATGCCCGTAATGCAGTACTTTAAAATAAGTATTCATCTGGCCTTGCCATTCAGCGGCATTTATACAGTCTAAATGCTTCGTCTTTTCGACACGACGCTATTGTGTGCTCTGTACACAAGGCACCTTTCATATCACATCAGTGCACGTGTATGTGCTGATATGAACTAGACATACTGTTGTGAGTGCTGATGCATGCAAGATAAGTGCGCCGTTTGAAAGTACGTACTTCAATATTAACTTCAGCTCCGATTTGATGACTCTTAATTATCATAATCATCTACATCACGTTGGTCTATTTTGGTTTAACAAGACTATGTACTGTGTACCCGATAATGGGGTATACAGATTTACCAGCGGCATTCTTTGAAGTTTATAGAACTGAATTACAAACGGATATAATGTCACGCAAATTAGTTACTCCATATCAAAGTTAAACAAAACCTATGGAAATCAAAGTGGATGGAACTCTGAATTTCCTGTCAACGTGCAGTGAACGTCTTCATTACCGAATGTCCCGAAGGTTGTGACCCCCTTTGTGGGATAAATACAGATGTCCGTGAAATTAAATTACCCCGGTGCTGATAAGTCCTTAGCCCGACCAGGAAGGAAACAAGCTCAGAAGCATGTCAGGGACGCGCGCGATTTCAACAACATCGAGACGTAAGCTGTCATCAAGTTATTTTTTTTACAAGACAAGGCACCGAAGGAAATTCACGCCTTTCTGACAGAAACATTACCTTGTTTCCATCCTCGTCGGGCTAAGGACTTATCAGCTACCCTGTGTATTACGAATCAATATATCTGAAAACTGGAGCTACCAGCAGACTTCCGGGCTGTCAGATCGAATTTCCAGTCAGAATTGCATTTTAATCTTAGCAGACGTAGTCCATACTGAATTTTAATAAAATGGGGTAAACTGTGTGTGAAGTACATGTAGACGTCCGTTTAATCAACTAGACTTTATTACGGTTGGTTCATCGGAAGATCGGCCACACCAGCTAACGTCTCCAACAATTCTCCTGTACATAATTTCCATAAAATCTGTTAAACTATGTATAGGACATATGCAAATAAGTCTGTTCGATTGTGACATAAACTGGGCTATATTGTGGATAGATGTGTTTCAAAATCGGCATTATTGTATAATTTGTAGCTAACGTCTCCCATACCAAATATTATACGTTACAGGCCGATACAAGTTCACAAACGGGCAGAGCTGTAGGGTGTTCTTTTCAGCTTTGTATAGAAACCCAATTTTTTCCCACCTTTTCGTTGAGATTTCCTGGCATTTTTAACTTTCGGTTTGTATTAATCCTTTAAATCCCAGAGATAAATATATGTACCACAGGTTCAAATATGACGGAACAATACATTTTACCACACAATATGTTTCAGTGTTCCGTATAGATCTCGGAAAAAAACAGCGCTTATTACCATCTACAGCGTAATGGAATAGGTTGTGTAACCAAGACACAGTGTTTTTACAGCACGGTACGAGTTGTTTGTTTAAGTGTACCGTAGGTTAAATACCGCTTTCACAAGGTCAATAGAGCAACGTCAAAATTTGGTACCCTGCGACAGCTCTGCGAAAAATCATTCCTGTCGTCGGCTTTCTTGTATATCGTACGATTCCCGCATCGTATTGCATATAAACGTCTACGTAACATTACTGTTCTACTTGACGTAACAAAGCTTGCCTAATAGGCAATTGCTACAGAACAACGTTCTTTTACAAATGTTTCAAAAAACTTAAAAGGGCACATTCTCACAATAACGTAAATTCTAAACATCCTTCAAGTACTTGAATTAGAAAATAAAAAGACATCTCTTCATGAAATTGTAAGTAGAAATATCAGGAATACTGTACACTAAGTACTGCACAAAATGGTGTGCAGAATGTGAACAGCGTTACAATATCATACGAGAACCTTTGCATCGCCTAGCAGGGCCATATATGAAGACCTGCTCTAAGTACAGCCCTAGTATGAACTGACTGGGCAAATTCGTAGACTCAACAAAGCAAATCAACCTAAACAAATTTTGTCACTTGCCTGTCATATAGCAACAACGATCACATAATAAAGTCGATATATTTAAATAATAAAATTACAAGTATTATCACAGTAAAAGGTAAAGCAATCCCATTACAGGCCTGGACACGCCCAGAGGGTTCCAGGGGGTTGAAGCTCCCAGATTTCAAGACAATCGGCACATGAAGGTGATAAGGTTTTCAGCCCTACGCACCGGCCGCCTTTACCCCCCAGGAAATATTCCTTGTACTCATTTCTGTTAGAGGCTGAGAACCCGAGGGCCATAGTGTGGCCGAAAGGATTAGGTCAATTACAAATTCTAATGACACCATCGGGAATAAACCCCGCGACCTTCCGGTTTGTAGAGCAGTGCCTCAACCAACTGCGCTACCGCGTGCCCCCAGTATAAAGGCAATAAAGTTACACAAATAGTGGGATCATCGCACCTTCGCCGGTAAAGTGACACACGTCAAAATCTTCCATTTTCCATCTACATACAGAATAAGCCGCAATGCAAAGTTTTTCACGCCCATACTAGCGTAGATTTATATACAAAGGTAAAGCCCTTATATTTTTCCACCCTTTTTCTTCATTTTCCCTAAAATATTACGGTTGTGACTTGCGCCACTTTTGTGTCTAAGGTGCTATATGTATAAGTGCAGACGTCTCGTTGGCCGACCGAAACTGTTGTGGAGAGATCAGTTATTCAGTAGGAGGACGGAATGTACATGAACACTCAAACCTTGATGACAACAAAGATTCTTATCATGCAGTAAATTGCATTGCCTCGAGCGATACTGAAGAAATATTAATATACTTTTAATACGTTGATTGTTCTTGTAAATTTAAAGCTCTATTACAATCCATCACACAATTTGACAAGCGAATAGGAGACCTGAAAGTCACTGTTGTTTAAATACTTGCTCTTATGTGGGTGGCTTGTTGTGCGCCCATTTCATCATGTCTCTTCTACAGACGGTGTGTGGATGTACCTGATTCACCATCTCAGCTTGTTTACTGACCCACCCACATGAAGATGTGTCAGGAGTTTAAAATAACTCATTATATAAAACATACTGCGTCAACGAAACACATTTTATGCAGTCCTACGTAGCAGAAAAAAAAACTGTGTTCCTAAATTGTTGTCCTAGGTTTTGTTATTTGCATAAAAGCAGATATTTTAGACCTTTACAGCCGAACGACTCACATGTGGGTCACGCAGTCAGCTCTAGGGGTGAAGTAATACCGAACGGTCTACTGAAGCGATCATGTTTTAAGCTAGTATTCAGGAGATCCCTGATTCGATTCTCGGTCACGTCATTTACTAAGCCGGATAAAACAATTGGTTACAGAAATTAAAAAAAAAAAACACTATTTCAGGCATAAAACCCTAATCTATGTCTTGTATGTTTCGGCCTCTCGTGGGTCTTCATTAAAGAGCTTAAAGTAATTACACAGAGAAGTGCATGACGACATAATACTACATGTAACAACAAACCACCTACGCGCACACACACACACACACACACACACACACACACACACACACATATATATATATATATATTTGTATTGCGGAAGAAATTAAGAGCAGATTGAGGTCAGGAAATGCTTGCTATCATTCGGTGCAGAAACTTTTGTCTTCCAGGTTGCTATCCAAAAATTTAAAGATCAAGATATATAGAACTATAAT
>Ga0123352_10020361_pt1 | contig 10566 bp, 7 predicted proteins | sample TergutLab28metaG_FD_89700 | JGI IMG/M metagenome (GOLD analysis project Ga0123352, IMG submission 89700) | Labiotermes labralis P1 segment gut microbial communities from Petit-Saut dam, French Guiana - Lab288 P1 | ecosystem: Host-associated > Arthropoda: Insects > Digestive system > Gut ... | reverse complement strand
TCCCAAGATTCCAAGTTGCCACTACATGCTTCTCATGTAGCCCTCCCGACTTAAATTTAGTAGTAACCAATTTCATATTTTGTATACATGTAAAATAACCACTGCCACCGGGTGACAACCCAACTGCAGTTATTATTATTATTATTATTATTATTATTATTATAACTATAAAATACATTACACAGATTAACTAGGAATTATAGTTGCATGTATAAATCCTTGATAGCAGAGAGGTGATTTTGACGCTACCAGTGAAGAAGTCCGCATTTTGTCCCCATGGTGAATTTATCGGTTTCGCATGTGCCTTGGAACAAACATCGACTATTTACCTAAGCAGAATTAACCACCTGGTCTCGCAATAAAATGCAGTGTGTTTTCTGTGACGTTGCAACTAAACTTTAAAATATTATTTTTAAGAGTTTTAGGACTTCGAATTTTTATTGCGGATAAACACACCTTTCTTCTGACTAAGTACAATACGTACAATCCGAAGTGCCTTATTGGTAGGCCTTTAAAGATACTTCAGTAATTTTAAGTTCAAGAAGTCACGCGTGACAGGAGCCACTAGAAAGTGAGCACAATCAAAGGAAGTCAAACGTGCCGAAGGTCACTAAAAGAAATAAGCGGACAGGCACCGAACATTTGAAATTATCCTTTCAAACAAAAAGTGCCAAGATAAATCACGACAAGTATCAAGCGCTGAAGGGCAACTGTTTTTAGGTGTTCGAAGTAAGAAGCATTTGCAATTCAAAGGGGTGAAGTTAATGAAAATATCAGGCTACATTCTGACACAACAAGATGGGGCAGCGGTAACAACTGTTCTTTATACTTTCGATCCCCGCTGTGTTTATGCTTTTGCACATTCCCTCCAAGCGAATGTTCAGACAGTAATTTCTTACGATCACAAACGCCTCTTTTCAAATCCTGACTCATTTGCCACTCACGCTGGAATAGTATTTCTGCACCCAACGCAGTATAAACTCTACAGTTTATATCATGTCGCTAGGCGGTATAACAACCACATTGTGTACCACCAGTGCTCTGATCAATGTGATTAAACACTGTATAAAATCATATTAAACCAAGGCAGAATATCTTTGGTGCTTGTGTTTACAGAGTCGGCTACGAAAGACATTATGGAATAAAAGGAGATACAGTCTCTTACAAAGACGAGCACAGGCAAGCCGAAGCAGTAAATACGAAAAAATAAAACTTAAATATCAGGCGTATAGGTGGCCTGTTTTTAAGTAAAGCAAGGAAAAGCAGAATTCACTCTTTTGAAATTCAATTCGAGATTACACACTGTCGTATATAAACAAAACGAACTATAAAACAAAGGACATCAAAGCGTATACTGTACATGCAGATGAGATGTGTGGGGTCTAATTAAAGAACCGGAAAAAAAGCACTCTTCGTAGAACAGACGTAATAACTTCAGAGCAACGGGTTACTGGAGTTCAGGGAGAAGAAAGAACACGACAACTTTCTAGACAGAATGCTCTGCTATACAGCAAGAAGGGCTTCACACAGAACATTTCCCAACCAGCAACCCACAAACCGCAGTCATAATCTACAGTTCACAATACATATACGTATGCATAAGCCAAACATCCTGCAACCTGTCAAGAACTTGTCAACCCAACGAACAGCGCCGTTATCGTTCGCACGGCTGCCATATTGGTATGGTGAATAATCGGAAGCTAACGTATCTTGAAATTAATTAATGACTTGCATAAACACGAGCAGTACGATTTGTGTGCACAAGTGACGGCAGCGTTGTGTGCCCGTAAGATACATTACATTCCATTGTTATCACCGTAAACTGTGTTAAGTGGCCTACACGTAACTTTATAACAACACACACAGACACATATGGGCCTGTCCTGCTGTTAATCAGAACGGTATTTCATGCATTGCCCCCCGAAGGTATTCCTACTTTGACGTAGTGGAGCGGCTTGAGTGGCCATATGAACCCGAGAGCTATGCTGGCGGTAGCATATGCTACTGGTATGGCCTCCCATGCCAGACAGGTCAAGGACGATGACCCAGACGAAAAGGGACACCCTGGTCCTCCAGGTTGGGGGTTGGGCGTGGGGCTACAATCCCACACCGTAAATTAATTTGTTTCGAAACCTAACAATCAGCCCCGGAAGGATGAGAAACAAACGGTGATGAAAGGAGTTTGGAAATCGGGCTTGGCAATGGCAACTTGGAATGTTAGGATAATGTTAATACCAGGGAAGAAGAAAAGGAAGACCTCGTTTGATATGGACGGACGATGTGGTGGCAGACCTGAAGGCAATGAGGATGGAGACGCTGCAAGATAGGGGGGAGAAATGGAGGCGGATTGCTGAGGAAGCCAAGGCTCACCCAGGGCTGTAGCGCCAAGAGTGATGTGATGAGTTCATGCATTGAAAGAAATGAACTCCACGTTTTTATAACCAACACCATCTAAGAGCCTGGTCCAAGAAAAAGGTTCGGGGAATGATCTGAGCGAAAAAGGAGGGCATTACAACAGGCCCCATGTGGACTGAGATAAGGATAATGCTGACGCATCAGGCGGTTTGACACCATGGGCTACTGCTAGCAAAACAGCAGCTACGACGTCTTCGTCCAACCCAGTTTTATGGCCATTACATTCGAACCGGATCTCTCGAATCCAACTCTCCGAAGGTTAAGCAACACCACCTTGTTGCGTAACTCAAATATGTAGTCTCTGTTTATGTATAGGCGCACTACACAGATGTCCTTCACAATGAAGATTACATATGGCCATATTTCCTTCGAACACACGTGTGCCGCCAGGTTTATGTAACTGCTCGCCTAGCTGCGTGTCTCAGATCGCACCAAGAAACATATGACTGAAGAGCAACATTTAATGAAATGAACCGATAATTACAGTAAATCTTACCTCGGATGCATCTTCATATAGGAAATACTGAGCAATACATTTGCTAGCCGTTAATACACAAACAAATAGCGCACATCACAAACATCATACAGATTAATAAACAGTTTCATTCGATTTGCCGACAGATAACGAGAGCTAATGCGTTTGCTTTTCCCCCACTCAGCAGCAATCGAAGTACCACTTAGTGCCTAGCCACGAAGACGTTGGACCGGCGACCAAACTCCCCTTCGGACTCCAGACTGAACAACCGGACTAACTGAAGGTACTGGACAAAGGTCCAGACGGCTGTCAATATTCGGTTTTCCGGCGCGTTCGCAAAAATACAAAAAGCGACTATTAGCTTCGTCATGTCTGTCCGTCTGTCTGCATGGAACTCGCCTCCCACTTGACGCATTTTCATGAAATTTGATATTTGAATATTATTCGAAAATCTGTCGAAAAAATTCAACTTTCATTAAAATCGGACATGAATAACTCGTACTTTCCATGGAGACCAATATACATTTCTGATCACATCTCGCTCATTTCTTCTTAGAATGAGATATGTTTCAGACAAAAATTTTAGAGAAAATCAAAGCACGCATCTCATGTTCAATAACTTTCTTTTTTTAAAAAAATCGTGGGGTTTATGAAAAAATGCGAAAAAAAAACATTGTACTGCCGAGCAGGCCACATGAAAATATTGCGCAAGCGCATTGCATGCTGGATAACTAAGGCTACAGACACAAACTCGGGATATGCAATTCTTATTAATTTTTTAACTGCAACAATGGTTGCACAAACGCGTCTCAAGTGTTACGTTTATACGTACATTACCTGTCCTGTGCGGTGTTTTAATCATTATTATTAACCGTAGACAAAACCTGTACGAAGCCGGCGCGTCTTTCAGTGGCATAATGTTCACAGGAATTTTCGCGAAAATGGGTCAAGTGATTCAGATAGTTTAATTGTGGGTCACAACATCACAAAGAGCATTGTGATCTGAGAAGCCCGAATTCTATACTTTTCAGGATAGAGAGTAGAAGCTCTCAACAGCAGATACTTACCTCTTGTAAGCGGTACACCGTTTTGTTGTCACAGAATTACTACCATTTCTCACACCACTTACGGATATAAGCAGCGTATCGTTCAGTAGTTCAGTTACAGGCTACAATGAACTGCTATTTAGACGCGTTCGCATCCCCGCGAAGTGACAGTTCAAACAGCTATCCGTCTGCTCACATGCAACAATTCAGGAAAGCATAATACAATTCTGACAATACGATACTGGGCAATTTTATTTAAAATCGTCGTATCGTTTCCGTGTCTGTTCACAGGAATCTTTTAACACTTTTACGTGAAAGTTTACATGTGCATTTCGAGGATTTCTCGCTACATGTATATTTGTTGAAGGGAAAATGCTTCTAGCAAGAGCTTCGACGAAATACGAGGCACGCATGTTATGACAATACACTTCTTCCGCAGCTCCTACTGTTTTCCACAAATAAGCGAACTACAGTTTCCAAACCAGCAGCCATCAGCGGACCACTCGTTGATAAGACTGCTCCCCAGTACAGTAGTTATGCCAGCGGAAATCGAAAGTGGTTCTCAGATCCTTGAGCCTCTGAGTATGCAGATGGGCGTTGTGATCCACAGTGGTTGACAACCTGCAGTGTCAAAATAACCACGTGTCCTTCTGGACCACAAGCAACAGACACACACGTGAACAATCACGTGTTCTTCTGGGCAACAAGCAATCAGCATGCACAGTGATTACCTAAGAGTATCACAACCACATGTCCCTCTGGACAACAAGCAACAGACACACACGTGTCACAGTCATGTGTTCTGGGCAACAAGCAACCACCATGCACAGTGATTACATACGAGTATCACAACCACGTGTCCTTCTGGACAACAAGCAACAGACACACAATGTGTTACAGTCACGTGTTCTTCTGGACAACAAACACCTACTATACAGAGCAATTATCCACAACGTCATAAATACGTGTCCTGAACGAGCAACTGACAAAAGTGTAACTGATAATTTAGAGTCACAAACACGTGTCCACTCTGAACAACAAAGAATCGGCATGCATCACAGAAATTTTTCTACAATATGCCCCCGCTACACGTGCCGAAATGAAGTTATGTTATTTCACTGTCCGAAACTGTACTTTCCCTGAATCAAATCTTCGAAAGACAGAACCAAGGTAATGCAAAAACTGACATGGAGAAGAGTTATAATTAACCTCTTTTCAGGCACACAATACTGAATTTAGATCTCTAGAAACAATACGGTGCACGGAAAAATAATTAAGCAAACAATCACCATTCAACTGCGGGCCAGAAGAATTACCGCGAATCTAATGAACTGACGTCACTGAATCTTTGTAGGCATAATTCTCGACACATTTCCAAGAGGACTGATGGAAAACATGTAACAGCTGGTTTAACAAAATATAAGCACTGGATTTGCTCAGTTACACCCCTAAATATACCTGCGACTCTCACAGAATGTTACACAAGATCTGGAGAACTTCCTCTCACAATGGAGGTTAGTTTCTTTCAAATCTGATATTTATTTACGAAACAATTTTCGTAGAGGTTCTACGCAGACATTCTGAACTATGATACTGTTAAGTGTAACAAGTTGTAACTGACTGCCGACAAACTGCACTGGGCAACACACTCAGCAACCGCGAAGCACAGCATTGTCATTTCCACATTCCAACTTGACGGTACCACAAGGCACAAAGTAGGACGACTGAGTCTTTGCACCGCCACTGTACGCCCCAGCACGGTCCTTTACACACACTGCTGGCGGCGGACGGCGTGCCAGAGAGCTTGGTCAGGGACAAATCTAATTTGGTACTCGCTGACTCGGAACCCCTCAGCGATCAGTCTGCCACTGGCCAGCTGCACGCATGCCCAAACATACAGCAATAGCAACAATGAAATAGCAGTATGATGCCAGGAATGGCGGAATTATTTCCATCCATGTTACTCTCACTCTCGCCGCCAGTGTGGGAGCAGTGCACGGTGCAAACATGTGAACAGTGCCGCCATCCCCACGGTAGAACTCGGTTCAGCGTTGGGACTTTGCAGAAATCCATTTCTTTTAAAGGGGCACACAAAATTAGTCTGGAAATAAACACAAGCCTGAAATAAGTTCAAACCCACCGTTCATTGCGTGATGAATTTCATCAATCAGAATAATCAGAACGTGTAGGGCTTTACATCAGTGGTATTAAGACTGTACCTGTACACGAGGTATCATCATATACACTTCACCTGAAGGTAAAGCAGTTCCTGTACAGACTTGGACAAGCTCTGAGGGTTCCAGAAGGTTGATGCTTCTAGATTTCAAGACATTCGGCACACGAAGGTGGTGAGGTTGTCAGCCCTACACACCGTCCACCATTACCCCCCCCACCCCGAAATATTCCTGGTACTCATTTCTGTTACAGGATGAGTCTAACCCAGCGTCATAGCGCGGCCGGAAGGATTATATAAAAAATTCGAATGACACCATCGGGAATGGAACCCGTGACCTTCCGGCTTGTAAAGCAGTGCCTCAACCAACTGCCCCACCACGTGCCCAATTACAATAAGCAGTAACTGTAACATTTCCGTACTTTTCTTAAAATTGTGTTTGTAGGAGTTCAGTCAATTTCCAGACTCTATCCGCCCCACGTACTTTCAGGGTCATGTAAGTGTACCGATAATAGACCCTAGTAATTTCAATTCGCACATTCGGATTAACAATATAATAATCATGCAGCTACAAAGTACCAATACCAAAAGGTCCAAAAACGGGGTAAATTTGAAGCTAGCTGAAAAATGATGGTGCAGTCATGTTGGTACCTGATCATAACAAGTGACTGACAAAAGGGGACAAACACATCCTAATCATCAGTAACCTTCTGAAGAAGAAAATTCTGTTTCCTCTAGGACTTTGATTCCCAGTCTAATTTAGGGACGAACAGCTTTCGCACACAAAAACTTCAGCGGAACGCGTAATAAAATTCCTATATATGAAACTAAAGAAGCAGACAACAAATAAAATAGGCATAATAATAATAATAATAATTAAATGTTAAATAAGGATATAAGACCAAGATTTTACTGAGTTTAATACGATTAGAAATGACATCTCCCGTGTGCAAGAAATTCACCTTGAATCTGACATGGGTGTTGTGCTTATTCCAGTAAAGTAACACATCAGAAATACTTGAACGGATAAAGCGTCGTCACGTAAACATGAACCGTTTTAAGTGAAGCGTACAATAATAATATTTAAAGAATGGCGTTACATTATAATAGATTTTTTTGCGCTGAATACTAATTTGCAGTTCATGGAGATACGTGTACCACTGTTGGGGCAACAGTGGCTGAAGGGAATAATTTCTCCCATTCAAAAAAAAAGTCTTACGTTCTAGCGACGATAACTGAAAACTTGTTAGCATTTTGAGGCCCGAGGTTTGACAGAGACTGTATGAATATATAGCGACAAAAATTATTTTTAAATTCGAAGACTTGAACTGCAAAGTCCGTCAATATAGCTTTAAATTATTTCAAGTTGAGGATGCTGGACTGTACCAGTCTACGAGAACATTATTGACGTAAGAACAAACACTGTTGCGCAAGATGGTCTAATGTAGTAGAAATGAATTACTAACAGTTTGCACTTAAGCCAGACAAAAATCAATAAACAGGTGATGGCACCACATAAACCGTCACATGAACGCTAGTGAATGGTTATTCACAATACTGGCACAGCTAAACTGTTCAGAGAAAAACATCTGACAAATAATCAACACATGTCGAGGCACAAACACTCATCCCTCCCCTAAAACTACCCACAAACCTACCTACCAACCCTTACGTAAGCGAAAGAGACGCGCTGCCGCGGACACAACCCAAGTTTTTGAGAAAGGCTTATCACATGCACACTTTCAACGCCGATTTTTAAAGTGGGATTAAAAATAAATTCGCTAGAATAAATGTATAACTACAGACCACCATTATAAGTTACTCTAAATCAGTTAGATGACTAGAGAAGTAGAACATGTGGTCAAGGCAGACAGTATAGGGTGGTGCAATTGTTATTGTTGTTGTTGTTGTTGTTGTCCCAAGCATCGTGAAAATAACCAAAACCCTTGCCAAGCAACGAAATTTCAAATTTAACTGCTGTAGCCTTGCATGGCAACTAGTTAATTACGGGAGAAGAATGAGACCAAAAAATCGTAAGGCGATAGCAGTACCACCGCACTCTCCCTAACGTAAATGTTTCATAGTCCTTAAAAAGCAGAAAACTTCGTTGTAATGAAAAGTTCCTTTAACATCTTACAAATAAATTCCGAGAGCCAGTCATAGCTACAGAATATCGCGACATGACGTTTACATGCGTTGCTTGTTGCATTACATTCAATGCCGTCCATTTGTCTACCTATCAGAGGACACAATAACCCAATTACAGTCTATGAACCTTGGTAGATCTAACAGCAGACGAAGCGAGGTACAGAATCAACAACAACTGCATGTATGCTGTATAGCTATGTTCAATGCACAGGCCTACGGAGTCCTAACACAACACATGAAAGCAATGGAGGGTAATACGTTTTCTTATTTTCTTCCTTTCTTCCAAACTTTCTTTCTCTTCACCACACGAGACCACTCACGAGATACAAAAAAATCTGTCAAGGTTCTACACCTCTCTACTTTACGTAAATAGATTGTATATCCCGCAAGATATCATTCAAATTCTGAGCTAGTTCTTGGAATAAATGTGTATGCAGAACAGAACAGGAATGACTTCTAAAAACGCGAATATTAGGGACTGTTATAGCGTCATCAGACTAGAAGACAGTGCTGATGAAGGTCAAGGACGTATGTTGATACAATGCATATAAAATTTAGAAACAAAGACCTCAACTGCCAGCTACTGATGTGTCAGACGCTGGCTTCAAGTATTCGTGATTTTCAAATCGTTCCAAATTCTGCCGCATGCAGCATATATCTACCGACGGTTTCTACTGACAATACACAAGACCAAATTACGTGGCTTTTCGAAATCCCCTCAAGCAGGAGGCAGGATACCTACGTAACTTCGCGCTACCTGGTGTTCGGAGTGTAAGGCAGAAGTACGACAATACCTACGCCACAAAAAATCTAGTTAGCCTCAAGTGCCCAACCTTTCTTCCTAACTGCATCATCCCCTCACACTCGTTTTGAACGTCAAACTGCTGTTGTCCGCGGTAAACCGATTCCGCAAACCAATTCGCGTGTATGCGTCTACGGAAGACGTTGCTTAACTACTTTACGAACCTTCTTTCGATGTAATGTAAATAAAAATTATGGGTAATGAACATAGACAGAACATATGCGTTAATAACCGGTAGGTCTTGCTAACACTCAGGCAAGCAAAGGTATTTTCTTTCTTGGCGTAGTCACTAGGCTATGAAAGTGGGTACCGAAAAATAGAAGTTCGATTTCATGTCTCGGCAGAAGCATGAGATTTTTTTTTGTCCCAGCCGGCTCTGAGGCCCACATATCCTACTATAGAATGGGTAAAGCAATCCCATTACAGACCTGGACAGGCCCTGAGGGTTCCAGGAAGTTAAGGCTCCCAGATTTCAAGAAAATCGACACATGAAGGTTGTAAATTTGTAAGCCCTAAGCACCGGCCGCCTTTACCCCCAGGACATATTCCTGGTACTCATTTCTGTTAGAGGATGAGTCAACCCAGGGCCATAGTGCGGCCGGAAGGATTATGTCTATGAAAATTTCCGGTTTGTAGAGCAGTGCCTCAACCAACTGCGCCACGGCGTGCCCCCACTATACAATGGGTACCGGGGACTATTTCCCGGGGGCAATAGGCTAGGGCGTGAAGTTGACCCTCACCTCCATCTAGTGCCGAGGTCAGGAATGCGAAAAGCTATTAACCTACATCCACAACTACATTCGATTTCGTGGCTCGCACTTACATCCTGTCACAGCCGAAATGTCGCATTTCTAGCACAGGTACATCGAGAACAAAATTGAGAGAGAACAAGAAAGTCATTAAATCGCAGAGCTCACAGCCTGATAAGACGATCTAGTAGGAGCTCCATCCATCATCGTCACAAAGCAAGCTCGACAATGAAATGCGTCCTTCAGACAACTCGCCCTACTATGGCTTATAATGTGCACGATTTCTAGCAAAGGAGGTAGAAAGAAAGAGAAACTAAGTACAAGAATTATACATAAGCCTGGACTACATATTAAGCATTCTAAAAGTGCAGAATGTAATATAATCTGCAATAAAACTATTTATTACCCAATGTGTTATTCCAAGTTTCTTGACACGCGTGCCTCATCTAGCTCGGTATTTCGTTACTGCAGACGCATATCTTGCAGCTCAACTCAGCTTTCCACAATATACAATGAAACCTCTCTCCAGCGGAACCTGGACTGGAGGTAATCCTGTCTTAAGCGGAAAACTTTCACAGCCCGGAGGATCATTAATTTGACTATAGGTACCTGTATTAAATTCACTGGTTCGATCCCATTGCATGTCATATGTGAATACTAAATAATATGTTCATACATGCAGGGTTTCATTATATGATGCTGTGTAAGCCCAAAGCAAGCAGTAAACTATGCTGCATTAGCTCACTTTCACATGCATG
>Ga0123352_10020360_pt1 | contig 10567 bp, 6 predicted proteins | sample TergutLab28metaG_FD_89700 | JGI IMG/M metagenome (GOLD analysis project Ga0123352, IMG submission 89700) | Labiotermes labralis P1 segment gut microbial communities from Petit-Saut dam, French Guiana - Lab288 P1 | ecosystem: Host-associated > Arthropoda: Insects > Digestive system > Gut ... | reverse complement strand
GCATTTTCGAAAATCAGCTTTAAGCACCGATAAATTCAAATTAAAGGTAATTTCACGAAGTTATCTTTACATTCGTACTTTAAATGTATCATGTATTATGCTGGTTTATTATTTCGTTCCGTTTATTGTCAGTAATCGTTATCTTCTATTCTGAGTTTCAAACGGCCATAACTCCGTAACCGTCCAAAATCGGACACATGTTTATATGAACTTTTTTGATAACAAAGACCTAGGAAATCACCTCCTGCAGTTATGCCCTAAAGTCGTGAAACACCCTGTATATAAAAAGTGATCCCATTACAAGCCCAGTGTGACCCAGAGGGTGGGTAGAGGTATACATCTACTCTTCCATGACAATGGCACTAGAAGGGGGTGAGAGGTCAGCAGCATGCCCTGGCCACACTTTACCCCCAGGAAAGACCCGGTACCCATTTTACAGGAGGCTGGGTGGGCCCCAGGACCAGTGTGGATGGGCGGAAAATCTATCCCCACCGGGATTCGATTCCGGACTGATATATATATATGTATATGTATACACAGACATACACATCAAAACAATGTCGGCAAGACATCAAATAAGGAGATACAGATTTTCTCATTATATTGGTTTATCCCGATATTTGATAAAATTAATGTATCACAGAGGTGCTGAAAAATTTAGAGATGAGGAAAAATATTCCTTTAAAATAAAGCTCAACTCACTAGGAAGGTTTATGGAAACCTTCGATCCTCTCCTTTGTCGAATATTTCTTGTCAGTGTTTTAAAGCGTGGATGTCCTGGGAATATGGCTTCATCAGGAAAGAAAAGAGAACATGACGACCCACCCACTGGGGTGGGAACGGCTGGAGGGTCTGTAAAATCATGTGAACCAAGCCTGCAAAAAGAAGATATCCTATACATGTAACATTTTTCACAAGAAATGGTACAGTAAAAATTCCTCCCATTTTCTTTGCTGCAGTATTATAACAAGTATAAGACTATGTTCACATTCTCATTACATCAATTTTACTTAAGTAAATCAATTTCACTAGCTTAGTCATATTATTCATGCTACCTTCATCTCCTACTGCAAAGTACAAAGATCAGAATGGCTTATGTCCTCTACAAATTATACACAAGCTAGTAACAATATTACCTGGGAAAACTTGTAAGTGACATGACAACTTCTCCTGGATTCAACAACCTTGCTACTTCCTCTCTACGATATTTCATATTTGCTTCAACAATATTAAAATGAGCAAGCAATCCACCATATGGCTTGCCTGGAGTCCCTTCAACCATGTATGCTCCATATTCTGGCCTCCAAAGAGATTTAACATTACTAAAATAAAAATAAAATTATTAATAACATTCACACAATGAGGAGAAAGGGGGAAACATGGTTGCTTCATATGGGTTTGGAAAATGGAACATAATAATAGGTAACAATGTTTGAAATCTTCATGGCAGCGCAGGTTCGTATCATCAGTTACCCCAACATACTGCCTCCACTTCTGGGTTCTAAAGCACCCACATGTAAACAGAAGCTAGAAGACATTATAAACAATACATGAACTAAAAGTGTCTCACCATTTCTACTGGCATACCTTTGTTGGTATTTTAAAGTGTATTTGTAAGCGAGTTAAGTCTCAAACAAAAGTATTCTCAGCATTTCACATTTCACAAGACAAAGTATTCTCAGCACAGTTTATCATTCTGCCAATTAGAACGTTTTACTACAGTTCTATCATATTGAGTAACTCATTCAAGGTTACTGAACAGCACTTTTTAAACTGCTGAAATTAATGTTGAAAAGAATCAGAAAACTTGTGCAAGCAAGTGGTCACAGCCTGTTCCAAAATACTATCCCAGCATCTGTCTGGAAATAAAGAAGAAACTATAAAAACCTCAGTGAGGATAGTTGGTCTGTGGACTCAGATTTGAACCTGGGATTTCCAAATATGAAAGGATGCCAAGTATTTGACCATGAAATTCAGTACCTCCACCTAGTGAGAAGTGGATGATGACAATCCTTATGTCTAGATATAAACTCAGTTCAATATGTCACCACAAAGTTGTACTGAATTCCTCAGCCTAAGATAAACGCCCAAGCCATTTCTTCCTTGCCGCATACTCTCCAGAGCCATTGTACATCAATGCTCTTTGCTCAACATAATATATTTATCACATGCAATTGCCCCTCTATACCAGATACAAAACACAAATGGGCAAGTTTTGTATTGCAGTGTACATATGTACATACATACATATATAAAGGATGACACGCTACTCCGCTGACTGACCTCACTTTAGCAAGCTTGGTTTTCCAAGTGCTTAAACCAGAGATTAAAGATATGCCCTGTACCTCAAATCAAGCCATAACCACATTGTTTTCAAATAATTACTTACTATCATCCACCTACTTTACACCACACTGCACTACTGACAGTGTTGTTAAATAAAACATAAATATATAAAACAAACTTTGTATCCAAACCTTAATTACACACTTGTCATCATTCATCCTATTAAAGTTATACACACACATATCACTTTAATATATACTTTAATACATTTTAATATATATATATATATATATATACACACACACACACAAACATATCACTTCAATATATACTTTACTACATTTTAAAATACACACACACATGTAAATGGAATAAAACTAATGTAACAACACAACCACAGTCAAGCTACTACTGACCACAATCGCATAAATGTACAACCTGTATCATTGAACTGGCATATCTTACACCGCAAACACATAAATGACAGACAATATACACTGTGCAGTCCAAAAGGCTACAACTGTTCACTCTGGGTATATGAGTGCTGAAGATCCAATGAAAAACAAACTCAAAACAAAAAACAATATTAAAACCAGACACTTTTATACCATGTCATGCACACACACAGTTCAAGGTAAACTGCAACTGTCATGGTAAATATATAACGTTTGTTTAAAAACAGAATTAACATATCATTTATTATACTTTCATCAAATTCATACAATGTTCAGCAAACCTATTGGTTAACGAATTTGTCACCAAATAATACAGAAATGAACAATATACATGCCATATTAAAGCAATGTCACAGCAACAAAGAATACATAAATATAACATGAGGAATGTATACAGTCAACTTATAATCAATACAATATCACAAAACATGGAACAACAAATTGTAACGTAACTATCAAACACAATGTATCTGACAAATCAAAACCCTCCATCACGGTAAAAGAAACACACTAATACAACTGCAACCCAATGATGACAAATTAAAGTAAAAATATAAAACATCAAGATTGTAGAACAATGTCCAATCACTCTTAGAAAGGAAAACCAAATTCTAGACCTTAGTACTATTAAAATACTCATCCAGAGTATAAAATGACTTTAAATGAAGAAAATCACTTAAGGCCAATCTACACTGTTTAACATCGTTAAGACAATTTTTTTTTTCTGTCAGAAGGGAGATTATTAAAAACCTTGATGCCAAAAATAGCAGGCCCCTTTCTGATAAGTTAAGTTAGAAAAGTGGTTAGAAAAGGTTGGAGTTTTGCTTGGTATTGATACTACGTATCTCACAAATCAGCTTATATTGATCTTTACTGTTTACTGCATATTGTAAGAGTGAAAATAAATATGTGTCTGAAATAGTAAAATCTCTAATTTTTTTAATAATTCTCTACAAGAGACTCTAGATCTTGACCTGGTGATAATTCTAATTACCCTTTCATGTAGCATTAAGGCAGGAACACTATGTGACGAACGTCCCAGATTATTATTCCATAATTCATATGAGAGTGAAAGTAGGAATAGTATACAAACTTTTGGAGTATCTAGAGACATAAACGGTTTAATTGCTCTAATTGCATAACAAGCTGTACACAAGTTTGGTGTCAACTGGTCTACATGAGCTTTCTGAGGTAATAAATTTTCAATAACTATTCCAAGGAACTCTGTATTAAAGGTACTTTTAATAAGTTTATTACTGTAACAACAAACTAAGGAAAAATCGAGAAGAATGAGATGGGCTGGGCATGTGGCACGTATGGGTGAGGAGAGGGGGGTGTATAGGGTCTTGGTGGGGAAGCCGGAGGGAAAGAGACCACTGGGGAGGCCTAGACGCAGATGGGTGGATAATATTAGGAATTCCAGGAGGTGGGATGTGGGTATATGGACTGGAATGGGCGGGCCCAGGATAGAGATAGGTGGCGGACGCTTGTGAGTGCGGTAATGAACCTTCTGGTTCCGTAAAATGCGGGGAATTTCTTGACTAGCTGCAAACCAGTTAGCTTCTCAAGAAGGACTCTGCACCATGGAGTAAGTAAGTAAATAACAACGAACTATGGCTTTGAAAAGAACTACTTTTGGTCATGAAATGTACATAATTTTTTTTTCATAGTTTAAAAATAATGAATTAGCATTAAACCATTCGTTTAGTTGAACAAATGCAGTGGTGATATCCTTTTTAAAATCTATAGGACTGGGAATAATAGTAATTAATCTTGTATCATCTGCAAAAAGGACTGCTTTAGAGCAAATTTTAATCATTTTTGTTAAGTCATTTATATAAAAAAGGAAGCATAATGGTTCAAGTATAGATCCCTGAGGAACACGGTGTTTTACCATGCCCCAGTTAGAAAAGAGACTCTGATAAGAATCCATACTTTCTATTAACACTCTGATATCTACTTTTAAGATAAGAACTAACCACTACTTTTATCTCTTACTCCATAAAATACCAATTTAGAAAACAAAATGTCATGACTAACACAATCACAGGCCTGTTCCAGGTCACAAAATATGCCACCAACCAATTTTTAATTATTCAGTGCATCTAATATTTCACTAATTAAATTAAAGGTGGCTTTTACTGTTGATGACTTTGTCCCAAAGCCAGATTGTTTATTTACTAATATGTTGTTAGTATTTAAATGTTGATACAATCATACATCTACGGCCTTTCCAAAACCTTTAAAAATGAAGTTAACAGAGGGTAGGTCTATAGTTAGCTGTGTTATTCTTATAACCTTTTTTGAATAGTGGTTTACTTTCTGCGTGCCTTAATCTAGTTGAGAACATTCCTGGTGAGAGTGATTGAGTGATTTATTAAAAATATTATTTTATGGCAAGCTCATGAACAGAGAACTTATTTTTCATATTTTGACAGAGATTTCATCATAACCATGTGAAGTTTTTTACTTTACTGATTTAATAAATTTTCAATTACTTTGGTTGATGACATTTATATTTTATATTTGCAAATGGGCTATTAAAGGCTTGGGATAGGTAATCTAAGGGATTACTATTACTTTTAACAATAACAATATTGATTTTTTAACTACAGATATGAAATGGTTGTTGAAACAGTCTGAAATAACTCAACAATCATAAGTTGTACTTCCATCAATATTTAACTGATGTATATCTTCATTTTTAACCATTTTCCCAATTTCTGATTCTATACTATTCCCGACAGTTTTCATTTTGTTATATGAATTCACAATCCACTACAGCGATAATTTTTAGTTCTTTTACAACATCTGACAACATTTTACAATACAATTTATAACAATTTTTTAATTTTGAATCATTACTAATCCTACTCAGTAAACATGGATCTCTTTTATGTTTGCAAGAGGTTTTTATACCCAATGTGATCCAAGCATTACTTTCAGTTTTCATACTCGGTTTTTTTAAAGAGAAACCAGAATAAAATATCCTTAAATATATAGTGAGAGAAAAATTAAACATTGTATTTACATCACTATTATCAAAAATACTGTCCCATGTTTTGTAAATCAACTTAATCATAGAGTCAATTATAGTGCACTTACCAATTTTGCTTATGTTTTTAGGTTTACCATTTGTTTTCTTAAATTGATACCATTTATTGTAATAAGCTGTGCATCAAGGTCAGACAACCCATTGAATAGAGGAGATACGATTCTCAGATTCCAAGGTATCAATAAATATACTGCCTAATGCAGTGGATGAATTATTTTGAACTCTAGTTGGAAAATACAAGGTACCAGACAGATTATATGAAATTAATATAGCATCCAATAGTTTTTTTTTTTTTTTGCTATTCTCAACAAGGTAATTTATACTTAGATCACCGCATATGATCAATTCTAAATTGGTACTATAAAGTGAAGTAAGTGTGGTATCTCATTTACTTATACAATGGATAAAATTTCCAGTGGGTGCTCTATAAATTGACAATAGGCAAACATTATAAAAAGTATGTGATAATTTGACTTCACATGCTTCTATACCCTTGTCATCAGAACATTAATTTAAATCAATATTTTTAAAATTTAAATTCTTATGAACAAAAATACATACTCCACCTTCATTTGGATAGTCCGTAACACATCTGGCACCATGATTATAGTTATCAACGTAAATATGATCTATTTCGTAATGATTCAAGTGATGTAACTTACCGTGGATTTTTCATTTCATTTTCCTGAAGAATATTCAGGACAGCCGATGCTCGCAGCGAAACTCTTGCTACTTTCTTTTCATGATCGAACTGCACCAGCACATATTCGACCTAGTATAAAAAATTGCGATCACGCATAATATTGGCAATTTAGCTTCCTGTTGTGTGATTTAATTAAACAACGATGTTGCTTCTTACCTCATCTCCCCATTTCAGAACATCCCCCTGGCGATCACGAAGACGTTTGTATAAATTAATAAACTGCACTACACCATGTTGCCTTACATGGTCTGCTAAAAATTTTGTTTCTTCCCAGCTTAGTGGACTTCCTTCTGTCAATAAACCCATATCCTCGTTACGATTATCAAATTTACTCCCTCAATGACCAAAGCATGTATCACTCATGCACTTCACACAATTTCATTACAAAATATTCCGAAAAGACTATCGCACTGCGCATTTACTATACTAGTCAAATCAGCATTTATATTACATTATGTAAGTCTCGCTTATAAAACAGTCGACTTAACACTGTTCTTGTAATAATAATCTCCTACACATTGTCATCACTTGTTACTACCTGCCTCCGCTAATGTTAACACTGAATAATGTACACCATGTAATATTAATTCAGCGAAGCACAAATTCATCGATGTTACACAATACACAAAATGTTTGATGTCACCCCAAGGCTTGCTTTTGCTAAGTCATGCTAACTAATGTCTTGTGCAACGAGAGTGAAGTGTACTATTAATCCTGATATACAAAACGGAGGGTCCAAATTGCTGCGATTGCAGATTCTTTAACCTTGATTTAATGGTGTATGAGCTACAGGATTTTGTACTGTAGGCGGGAAGCATAAAATGAAACAAAATGTTTAACTTGGCAGTTCACAAGAAAGACTGCCGCTGCATGAACTATAAGGAAAGAAATGAAATATAATAACCTATTGCGAAGTCTGACGATTTGTGAATGGCACGTTCCCAATGACATTGTTTTTTAAGTCCCTTGACATTTTACCCCACACACTCTTGGGAGTTTCTTCAGATAAATCGTGTAAGTAGTAATTTTTTAAACTCTCCTGAATTCTCAGGTTTGGCTGCCGAAAGTGGAGTTGTGCATACGGTATAGACTTAAATACCTGAGTTTCAAAAAGTAATTAATCATTTTCTGTTGTGCTTGGTCTCGCTAATTTCAACTCAACCAGTACACTGTACAAGTCAAAAAACTTCTTCCCTAGTTTTAAGAAAATTGTAGGAGCCTCAGGGAATAACAGAAGCATGAACCTTCTGCGAAAGGACTAACGATAAAAATACAAAAACTGAACCATCCCAAGTATTATGGTCAGATGCTGTGCTACTTAACTCAATGCAGCAGAGTCTTTCTTGAGAAGCTAACAGGTTCTAAGCTAGAAATTCCCCACATTTTACAGAACCTGAAGGTTCATTACCACGTTCAAATAAACCCACCACTTATCCCCATCCCGAGCCAGATCAATCTAGTCCATGCTCTCCCATCCCACTTCTTGACAACCACTTTAATATTATTCTCCCATCTATACCTCGGGCTTTCAAATGGCCTCCTTCCCCACCAAAGCTTTTGTATTCACACTAACTCTTAAGGTTCAGTCCATGAGTTTTAGTTGTCACATATTGGAAGTTCTTCTTGTGTGCCAGCCAAAAAGCCTGAAATTTCAAAATGTTGTGAAAGTAATGTGTTCACATATAATTGGCTTCATGCTGTGTGTACAGTGAAAGGTAAAGCAGTCCCATTACAGGCCTGGAGCGGCCCAGAAGGTTCCACGAAGTTAAGTTTCCCAGATTTCATGACAATGGCACAGGATGGTGGTAAGGCTGTCAGCCTTATGCACCGGCCACCTTTACCCCCAGGAAATGCTCCTGGTACTCATTTTGTTAGAGGCTGAGTCAGCCCCAGGGCCATAGTGCAATTGGAAGGATTTTATGTCAATGACACCAGTTGGGATCGAACCAATGACCTTGCGATTTGTAGTACAGCATGCTGTGCTCACATTATTCATTTTAATCTGAAATTACATTTTGTGTCATACCTCAGTCTGTAATTGCCTGGCAAAGCCAACTATTGCTTGTAATATTTATGGCAGAACTCAAGAACTTGAAAGGAGGCATCACGATGTGCTTGAGTATGTATTATGATATTAATAGTGTATGTCTGCACAACTGTTCTTATTACACAAGGTAATTATGTAGGCTACATGTTTCGACTATTGAGCAGTCATCTTCTTTACTGATGTAAACACACTGGGATCCCAATGTGTGCACAGCATCCTGCGACTTAACCTGTAAAGAATAGGCCTGAAGATGACTGTTCAATAGTCCAAACATGTAGCCTACATATTACCTAATGTAATCAAAACATGAAGCAAAAGATAAATATGCTGAGGCCCTAAGAAAAGGGAAATTCTTCTCCCAACTATTTGCTAGAAACAGCAGAAGTACACTCCACTTCTTTCATTAAGAGCAAAAGATGCCCTGGTGTCTTGGAGGCATCACTCTAGAGAAACAAATCTAAAAAACCTTGACTGCATTATACAGCAAACCAGAGGTAATAATGTATAAAAAATGTGTAACATAATCCACGTGGCAATAAGGAACTCTTAATGTAACAACAGGAAATATCCATGCTGTTTCCATCATTCAAATATGCTGCAATTTTTCAGTATGATCGTATGAAGCTAGCAGCGTATTTTGTGCAAGCCTGCTTGACAGATTTCTGACTCAGAAACAGCTAAGAGTATTTGTATCTGAACAGGGCTTTGCTTTCTGTCTCTGACAAAGCAAACGTGCTGTGATGTATGCAATTGCAAGTGTACAGATTGCCATAGTTTATCATGAGCATGTAGATTAACTGACCTACTTCTAACATTAACATCAAATTTAACGTTTAGAAAAAAAAGTATGAGTACTTTCATGTAACAAATTTTGGAAATGTAAGCACAGTGTAACTACTGTAATGCACTCAAACATTTACAGCTTCCCCACAAGTCAGCCAAAGCACTAGTCATGATAAGTGCACACACAGGATTAGAATGCACACATCAATGGACACAGAACATATGTATACTTCATGTAAAGTAGTCATGAAAATTTCAATCTAAATGAAAAACTAAACAGCTGGGAAACTTCATAAAAATTTTGCAGTAACACATTTCATAAAAAATTTGTTCAGCAGTTCTTTACATTGTTTCATGTGTACAAAGGGATGAACGGAGGGTTAATGGGCACTCCACAGAGATGCAAAGACACCTACAGCAAAAAGGGTGTTATGTACTCGTACCCTCAAGTTTTTAAAATGCCTCTCCCACATTCCCCTGTTCTGCACCCCATGCAGTTTTTTTTTTATAAAAACTGGAATGACCTTTTCTTACATATTTAAGAGAATCACTTTGTGACCACTGGCTGAAGAACAGAGGCTGTCATATCAATAGTCACATATAATCATTTAAGCAGGAAAATTATGAAACGTGGTTCAGTGAACACTTGAGACACTTTCTCAGACACCTGACTGTATAATTTTGGAGAAAGTGATACCATGCTCGCACGCACACACACACACACACAGCATCACTAATTTATTTCAATATAAAAGTAGGTTCAACCCTCTGTTAATCAATGTGCATCTCTCAAACACTTGTAACTTCTGATTGTTTCTTTGAATACAAAATAAATGCACTCATGTACTTCTAATTAGACCCCCATGTTGCTTCTTAGAAGCTTGTGGAGTGGGTTTCATGTTCCTAATCAAATTCATTAGCGGTATTTGGCAACTTGTATCTGAAACACGTCTCCTTTATTAGTGTGGTGTTAGTTTCAATCATGCAGTGACATTGTTTGATGTGATGATTATAGCATTGATGACAGGACAGAATCTGATGAAAATTATGTGGAACTGAGAAGTGACTCCCGAGTGTGCAAAAGCTACATTGGATGATATTACTTACTTACTCCATGGTCTAGTGGTCAGAGTTTCTGGCCACAGATACAGAGGTCCCGGGTTCGATCCCCGGCGCTACCAGATTTTCTGAGTAGTAGTGGGTCTGGAACAGGGTCCACTCAGCCTCGTGAGGTCAAT
>Ga0123352_10020357_pt1 | contig 10567 bp, 5 predicted proteins | sample TergutLab28metaG_FD_89700 | JGI IMG/M metagenome (GOLD analysis project Ga0123352, IMG submission 89700) | Labiotermes labralis P1 segment gut microbial communities from Petit-Saut dam, French Guiana - Lab288 P1 | ecosystem: Host-associated > Arthropoda: Insects > Digestive system > Gut ... | reverse complement strand
TGGTGGTGGTGGTTGTGGTGGTGGTGTTGGTGGTGGTGGTGGTGGTGGTGGTGGTGGTGGTGGTGGTGGTGGTGGTGGTGGTGTTGGTGGTGGTGGTGATGTTGGTGGTGGTGGTGGTGGTGATGATGTTAGTGGTGGTGGTGTTGTTGTTGGTGGTGGTAGTGGTGTTGGTGGTGGTGGTGGCAGTGGTTGTATATTGGTCGTCGTATGTAAATTATTACGAAGTTGACACGATTAATTTATACATAGGCCTACCGAGATTAAAGTTATAGGTTGTCTATAGAATGCTGACTCATGTACATGTACAAGGACACATTCAGAAAACACTTGTGTACGTTACGCAAATCGCAGACATTTCATTTCATTGTCTTCCTGTAAAAACGTTGATTACACTATTCCGTATTTCTTGCCCGTCTTTTGTTATATCCGTCACAAAGTATTCAATCTACCCAATGCTGCAGAATGTAAGGACCTTAGCTGCGTTATGTTGATTCAGAGGGGCATTTTAGGTGTTAGATGATATTAGATTCTCATAGGCGATGCAGCTTATCTAGCGGCTCCCACTGAAATTCTAGACGTTAGATTTGTAATTTATATCTCAATTTCCCAGCAGGGGCTTTGATAGGCTGAAGCCTCTGGATCTCATAATCAACTAGAAATATGTATTGCTGCCCAGACGGCTTCCGTTCTCCATTTCCTTCCGTACATTTTGTGTCTCCAAGCAATTCTGTTTACCGCCTTGTCTCATCTCAGATCTATCAGACTTCTATAATATTTCCCAAGTTATTTCTCAAGTTTTGCTAAGGTTGCAACCCCTAGACACCATCAGTATCTGAAACATAATTTTTGTGTTTATAGAAATCAGAATATATTTGACGTTTTCTTTCGTTATCTGACCAATACAACAAAATAAACACTCTAACTTTCATTTTTTTTCTCACATACGTGGCATGTTTCGGCCATCATCAGATGATTTTACGACAATATAGAAGGTAAAGTGAGGAAGAGGACTATACTGTATATTACTGTTCAACTTGATACTCTGCGACGTTTAAATATTTTATTATTCCTTTTCTGGTGTAATAATAAAATTATTCCAGGTTGAATATTAGTGTACAGGATAGTATGCAGGATAGCGTGCAGGATAGCGTGCAGGATAGTGTGCAGGATAGTGTACAGGATAGTGTGCAAGGTAGTGTACAGGATAGTGTACAGGATAGTGTGAACGATAGTGTGCAGGATGGTGTACAGGATAGTCCTCTTCCTCAACTTATATTTTATGTCGTAAAATGTCCTTATTATGCCCGAAATGGTCGGCCGAAACATGCCGCTTATGTGAGAAATAAATGAATATTATAGCATTTATTGTGATATATTGGTCAGATAACTATAGAAGACGTTAATTAAACAAATACAGCGGGATGATTGTACCCAAAATGGATGTATTTGAATGCTATTAACAGATATGATCATTTGGCAGAGGTGATTTGACCCTGTATTTGCGTGTGTAATAATTAGATATCATAACTGTCAGCAGGCCAAAATGTGTCTTTGATAGAGTGTGGAGCAAATATGCCTCCATAACTGACTAAATTTACACAATTTAGTTTTATCATTTCAGGTAGGCCTACCAAATAACTCTTTTTCAACTGAATGTTCTTCTCGACCTACTGAGGAGCTCCGTGGTCGAAGTGGTGATGAAAACTGGTACTCGCAGAGGAAGCGCCGTCATGTGGAACTGTAGTGTTTGTAACGTGAAGAAGCGGGCCTTTCGGAAGAGAGAGGAACGTCACACAGAGCGCCGAATATCGGGTGTTATGACGTCTTTCTGAACACACACGAACAACAAATTCGACGTCCAATTAACCTGTTCACTATCAAATAACTTTTTCTGTTATTCTTGTTTTGTTGTGGAATTATGCCTCTTAGAAGGACGAGTTCCAACGGACCTGTTGTCCACCCCTAGAAACGATATAGCGTTAGTGAAATGATAAATGACTGGGAAAAACCGAAGTGCTCGAGGGACGACCTGAAAACCTGTCGCTTTTTTCATCGCAAATGATGCATGGGAGCGAACCCGGTCAACAGGCTGAGAAGATGGCCAAGAACTGCCGGACTTGTGTCAAGACCTTCGCGTTGATCCGCATGCACCAGTCAACAGATCATTTAAGGAATGTTCAAATTATTCAGTTCTTGGTGCGACAAAACATCTTGCTCTTTTATTTCAGCATAATTAAGCACTAGGCCACGAAAAGCTAAGTGTGAATGGCAGTAATGTCCTAAAATATCTGGACTTCGACTTGAAGAATATTGGCCAGAGTCACGCAGTCTGTTCTCCACATGGCATAAGCATCCGTTGAAATACGCAGGTAACGGGGCGTGGCGCATAGTCAGTGTGGACCAGAGGCAAACAGAAACAAACCGCCCCAGCTAAAATTGAGCACTCGCCACCCACCTCGTTGTCTGAATCTTTAACGACCACAGTTCTCTTCTGCTTAATTGTGTATACGCAAATCGTTTTGCGTGTATAGTGCCACTCTAAAAGCGCCACATTATGTAATAAGTCCGCTGTTATGCGTCGCCGAGCGGAAGGTTACAACATACCACTGGAAATCATGATGCTTGAAGGTACGGGCCAGGTTGTGATTGCATGGGATTGGTATTCTGCCAATACGTCAACACTTCCGCCCACATCCCGTGACCAGAATAAGCAAAGCCATACAGCATCTGCCCAATCACACAGGGGTATTGAGAGGAAGTTGATGGAGCTCGAGTGCTTCAAAGGAGATGTTTCCCTTAAAAATTGTTCCGCGGCTTTTTTCTTTCAGAGTTTCTAAGATATGTTAATGCCAAATAACTTTCATAAACTCTCCTAAGTACTAAAGATCCTTGTCATTGTAGAACTTGTTTCAAGTTAAAGCTCTGTTTCACTTTAAAAAAGCAGGTATTGTACCGTATGCAACAATGAATATGCAAAGTAATGTTACAAAGAAGCAAGAATGTTATAAGAAGAGCAATGTAACGTAGAGCCTTAAGTACAAACAAGAGGACGTACTTGATTGTCACCTAAACAATTTGCTAAGAGACAACAGACAGGCCGTAAGTATAATTTACCCACATAAGAATCTGCTTACAATTCGTTCTGTCCAATATATACGAGTAAAACGCGCCTCTAGTACACATTCAGAGACAGAGGAATCGGTCCACACTCTTAGATCGCAATTCTTTAAGATCTACTTTAATATTATTCTCACTTTGACTTTAGGTCTTCCAAGTTTTCTCTATTCATCAGGTTCACGTGCATTTCTAATCTCTCCCATTCTCGTCCATACACAGCTCAACCTTCTTGATTTTCTCTTCCTATCATTTGATGAGTGGTGTATATCATAAAAATCACCATTACGCAAACCCTTCACGTAAACAAATAACAATAATATCTATGTTCTAGTCGATTTTCCTCTGTCTGTGAGATCTCATGTAAGCTGCAGATGACATGTTCTAGAGGGTCAGTATTGTATCCAGTCGACAAAGTTCCATAATTAACCCTGAATTTCCAATCTCATTTTGGCGAAAGTGTTCTGAAACATTTAGTATTTCGGTTTGCTGGAAGTTCCGTTTAGGCTTTAGATATTAATACGGAGACTTGTAGTGGAATGTGTGCATTATCTGACGTTTATTTTTAATGCAAAATAGCCGTTACAATCCACGTACAGTTAACTGGATCACTTGCCGAATATACTGCATGCAGATAGTTTCGTTACAATCTAAAAGGTATTACCAGCTTAGTATATATGCCTAGACAACGTGCGTTAAGTGATATATTTCCAGCGAGTCAGATCATGTATTACGTATCACGTAAAATTACTGATATTTTAGCAGCACCAGCAGCAGCAGAACATACTGATTGGTATCCTACTTTCAAATAATAAAATAATATTAATGTCCCCGAGTTAACAGTTTCATGTCTCTCTCGCAACAAAACAGAGCTCTATTAAAAGCCACTGAGAAATTTCATGTAAGAAAATTCTGAAGAACTACAAAGATGATATGTCACACAGCCGGTGAAAATGTGAGAAATTCTAAGTTGCACATGTTTATTTTAAAATATCTACAACTCGACCAGGAAACTATGTGCATTAACATCTGCATTGTATAAATATAAAACAAAGCTATCAATGCCTGTACTGGCGTAATAGAGGCTCAGAGGCTTCTAGGAGTTTAGGTTCCCAGATTTCAAGACAATCGGCACATGCAGATGGTACGGTTGTTAACCCTACGCTTCGGCTGCCTTTACCCTCCACGAAATATTACTGCTCATTGCTGATAGAGGCTGAATCGACTCCAGGACCATAGTGTGGCTGGAAGGATTACGTCGGTGACACATCGGGAATCGAAACCAACATTCAAGCTTGTAGCGCAGTGCCTCGACCACAGCGCTACCGCCCATATCTAGAATTACCGTTAATACTTTTTAATTGTTGTGAAGGAATTTTTAGTTCAGTTGGCCTACAAATTTTGTGCACGTCACACTTAAAATCTTCAAGACTCTTTCCATCGCCATATTTGTACCTGTCATCGTACAGGCACGTGTTATAGAATGTGCAGTTTTGCCTGTGCTACGACCCAGCACAAAGCTTTTCATCTGTTATAATCGCTATCAAAACAAAAACCACAGAAAATATTAGCATTGCGAACATATTGTTGATTTAAATCACATAATACACAAATTAAACATTTATTCTGATCATTTTTATATACCAACAAATGCAAATAATCTGTATAAAATTACAAATTATCCACTTCCGTAAACCCTCCTACATGTGTCGCTTAAACATGTAGAAGAGGGCATGTTTATGGATATTTTGTAAATTAAAAAATATATGTACTTATGCTGGTACGTATATACGTGTAGCCTTGCATTCACACTGCGCTGAAGCAATATCATTAACCTTTTGGCGCCGGAATTATTTTTTAAATTTTAGCACACCCTGTTTATAAAATGTGAATAATACAGGAATCAAATACGTTAGAATTATGAAACAAACTGCATTTTGAAGAGAAAAACGGAGAGTATATATCATGTTTAAAATATTCAGTACCTATATTTGTTGAATCAATATATAAAATGCAACTTTAGAGGTTAGCGGTGCAGTACGACCACTATAGTTGACATTAGGCGTCAAAAGGATAAAGGTATCCTGACACCTGTCAAAATAGTCATATCATGATCCTGAATTAATTAGCGCCAGTGGCACTGCGACGATATTGTTACGGAATGTAGGCAAGTTAAAGTGCAAGCCTGGTGTGACCTCCGATGGCATAACATTCATAAAATATTTTGTGAAGATCGGTCAATTGGTTTGAAAGTTGGAATGGGGGGAGTGTACAAAAACATGGTAATATCATAAGCCTATTTTTCCCTCCCAGACTGCAGCATTTTCCTTGCTAGTGGAAAGAAACATGTTCGGTAAAATCGTAAGCCAAATCCAACAGTGTGTATCTATCAGCAGAGATACAGACGTCAGAAGTTCAGTATGCCTCGAACTTTTTTTTTAAGGTGGCGTGAACAAAATTTATGAATTCTACACTCTTTGACGTCAGTAAGTGATAAATCGTATGAATGGAACTCTGCAAATTCTACCGCATTTCCTGGATGCAGTATAGCTTTACAGGGTGATGCAGGTCACAGGCCAAGCAAACCGCTCACGGTTTCACGGAAGTGCAATAACTTCTGTCTTAAGTTTGATGGACACTTATTTGTTTGAGGACATATAGTGAGGAAATATTCTTCATGTTTACCAAGGACCGACTCTAATAAAACATTTCCAGTTTTCCTAATTTAAGTATCGAAACTTGATGAAATATTGGGAGTGGGGGTATGGTTCCACCTATCCTTAGCCGTGACTGTACCGACAGAAGAGTGGTCAGTTTCACGATTAAGCCGTTGCATTCTAGTTACAAGATTACCCCCCCCCCAATTGCAAATCAAGCTGAATAAATTCCAAGCGTATTTGAAAGTTATGCCATGACACACTGCGCATTTTACATACTTCACCTAATAGTGTGAGGGCAATAAAACCAGAAACTATAAAAAACAAAATCAAATAATATTTTTTTCGGTAACCCCAGACACCCCAACACTCCGCGGAAGGATGTGTACTTCAGACGCACGCACACAATTGTCCATCTCAATTTAGAGCAAATATTTTTCGTTACTTTTATATAAAGTCATATGCAAATAGAAACAGCTTTCAAATAATCTGTATTAAACCGAGTGAATAGTTTCGCTGACCAGTCGGAACTGTGTCTACCAAGATATATTTACACAAATCTTAAAATACTAGACTAATGACGTATTTGAATTCACATAGCTAGGCCAACAGTTTACTCCCTCTAACACACAATTTGTATTGGTGGACAACAGGAATTTTACGTTCTTGTGTTTCAGTAACGGTCAGTATATTTCAAGAGTCTTTTTGGTATTGCATAAAAACTGTAAAATTTAATGATGTTTCGAAAAAAATCCTACATTCGACAAATTTTATTTTATTTATTCTAGGTTTCTGTTGACGCTTTCTTTGTATAACGTTACACGCAGGTTCGTATAACATCACATAACGGGATAATAATTGGTAGAAAAACGAAAATGTTGCGGGACGAATCTCTGCTTTCCTTATTTAAGGTTCTGTCGCGGAATTTTCGTGAAAAAATTAAGGAAAACCTTAAAACGTTGATCACAATGAACCGTTACGTGGTAAAAATTTGAAAACTGGAAGATCCGAAAGAATCGCATGTATGTTTGTCACTCGACCGTACCATTTTTCCTTAAATGTTGAATACTCTTCTACAAGACAAAAAGAAACAGGAACTTCTTCCAAAACATCGGTACTCTTTAACTATTTCGAAGGATTGTTATACTTAGTAGGCTTTACATTAATTCAGCCTTCTTTAAAAAGGACATGTTTTGTGCTTTCAAATGATGTGGGAGAAGACCATTAATTGATATCAGATTTAGAAATGGGGTGTAGTATGTATATGTTTATATATATATATGTGTGTGTGTGTGTATGGGATTTATTGTAAGGTCGCTTGCAGTGAGCGAAAAGCGTAGGATAAGTAGGTGGATTAGCGAGTGTCCCAGCTGAGGTTCGAAACGGTTTACTCCAGAAAGCAATTACCAATCTGCTTGGGACCATTCTGCGAAACTTGCCATGTTATTTTTCGCGGAATTCCGGGGTTATAATATGAAGCACCTTCGTTCGACGTCAACACATAACCTATTACAATGCAGCTTGTACGTTAGAAACAGATTACAAATGCCGAACCTGTCCGTATAATTCTGGGATGAACTCATGTAAAACGAACTATGTGATCTAAACTGTACTAAGATAGACTATTCTAAATTAACTCACACTTACACGTTGCCAAGTTAATAGCGACTCAGCTGTTTGTAGAATTTCCTAATTCAAAAGGGCCCTATGTCCTTGAACAGAAATTACGCAACTTGTCCCTGTAATTTAGTAGTCCACACCATAAACCATGGTTCTTTGAGATCAATTTTAATATTGTCGTAACTTTTACACTTACAGGTAACTTCTTCCCTCGTGGTTTATAAACCAATTTAAATACTGCTTGCTTCATTACTCCCTCGAAAAGACCTACTTCATAAATCCATCTAAACGATCGGAGGATAATTTTAGGACTCACATAGGAACTAAGTTTAAGTTCTGGAGGTTGGTGCCAGTGGTTTAGGATTTTGTCCAGTGGATCGGATACCCAATTAGCGCTGTTTTATCTTCAGATTCTATTAGAAATGTGAATTGTGTTCAAAATTGTCTTTTAGAATAAACTTAAATTTTGAAATTGGATTAATATTTTACTTTTATGGTTTTATGTTGGTTAAGATACTTCTCGAAAAATACGCCTACAAAAAGTTCATGATTGAAAGCCGTAATTTCTATGCAGTTATTCTGACTGACAGAAGTGTGTCACTTATATTTTATCTATTCGTTTTTTGACCGCTGTATAAATTATTTAATTCAGAACTGCATCATTTCGAGAGCTTTTCGTTGTTGGTATGATCAGTACCACTCTGGGAAAGGGCAAGATTAAGTCAGAGGATTAAATAACCTTCCCGATTTTACTGATTAGGTACATCTCATTTGGACTACAAGCAACGCCATCCTTTTGAATAAACTTACCCATGCTCGGAAAACGCGGAGTAGACTGGATTCTGTTTATCTTTCAGACACTGAATATAAGATCGATTTCCTTAAACGGAGCATTCATAATTCACAATTTCTTAATATTAGCATGCTAATATTATAGTAATTGAGACAGTATATAAAAGTCTGGAAAAATTTCAGTTCCACTCGTCATCATTATATTAATCACAATCGTTGTTATTGTAATTTTTGTTGTTTTGTTGTCTTGTTAGTGCTGTTGCTGTTTTTGGGAATGCACTATAATTCAACCGGCACTTTTGATCACATAAAAAGTGATTTCAGATGTCTACTAATAATTTTCATTGTTTATCATATGTACAGGAATTTTTTTCTGGACCACTTTTCAGCCGAAATGTTGGGATTGATTTATCCTGCGTGTATGATGATTGATATATAAACTTTGTACCTGTTATAAACGCAGACATCACTCGCAGAATAGAAGTAAACTCTTACGTTTTTACTGGACTCGGATTCAATTTAAAGGCAATCAAATTTCTTCTTATATTTTGCTGTATTCCTTTACAGCTTCAGGTACACATTTTATTCTGTAAGATAAGTAATATAATATAGGCTCTTAACTGTTAGCCTTTTCAGTTTTAAATAATCCGTGATAATGCCCACATTCGTGCATTTTTTTTGACAAACTTCTGTCATGCTTCGATTATCCATCGTTTTAATGTAACTTTCTGAGGATGGCCGAAGTATGTATGATGAATACTATTTTCAAAATATAAGATAAATTTTTATATTTATATGCATTTGTTGGTTTCTTTACCATATCTGATATGCCTATTATTTGTTTTGTCCCTTGTTTTTTTTTATTAATTTCTGTTTTCTCACTCTCCAGACTTCTCTGATTTGTTTGCAGCATTATTGTCCAGGATGAAAATTTCACTTCAGTACTAATTGGCCTAAAAGCAGATCATTTTTCCTTTAATAATTCTGCGACATTTACGGTTTCATATATAGTACATTGTCTATTGTAATCTCTTTGCTGTATATTTTATATTCTGCTTTGTACCCTCTTTTTATAAATCCGTTGTTTAATTTAGCTACTAATACAATCATTATTTTCATTCGTCTATTGTGCATTAGATTTTCGGCTACAAATGATATTTTTTTCAGTTCAGTACAAATTCTGAAACTTCTACATACTTGTTACGGTTTCCACTATTTTACATCAGTATAGGTCACTTCATTACTAAATCTGTAGGCACTGTACTATATGATGAGATTGTCGTTTGTTGACATAATTAATACTACCAAAACCGTATTTATCCGCTATCCCAATGAGATGCTTTCCTGGGTTCTCTTCACTAGATTCAAGAATTAGGAGATAATACGTAAAAACAGGCCACTACTTGTTATTCTGCTATCTTGTCTACGTCATCACTCTTTGTGAAGACTTACTGATGTTTTTAAACTTTTTTTTTCTCGCACAATACCGGCGAAATCAACGGTTTCGTATTACACTATTTATTTATGCAGGACCTAATTTTGTTGTTCAATATACAGTTACATTGTGCAGCACAGTAGAGGTTGGATAGGTGGCTTTTGTTCACACTAGAATCTGATGTTTTTGTTCTTTCACACAGTAGGCAGGCTAATGCCTGCGCATAAATGAATCCATCCGCAACCAATTTCACATATTCAGCTCCAAGACCGCTTATCCTAAATGAGGTATTTCGTTATATTCCTACTGTCAGTCCCTCCAGGACAATCTTTTTCAGTTCAAAATTCACACTGTCCTACGACTGTCCGTGATTTGACCCACACAGTAAACCGCGTCACTAATAATCCAGTAACTACACAATATCTACTGTCATTGTGTTCACCCAGTCAACCTCGTAGAGCCCATCGTGATCTTCTTAAATTTTATTCATGTATTACGTAATAATAACTTCAACTACATTATCTTGGTTTCTTTGTGTAACAAACGAGTCTTTCAGTTGCTATAATTGTAAAAGTTATCTTGGAAAAGAAAAAAAACTAAAAAAAAAATCGTGAGAGGAATATTTAATGACATGATTTAAGGAAGAAGCTACGCATTTTCCTGGAACAACCAAGTAAAACATGAGAAAACTGAAAAGAAACCCGCTATCCGAGCAGAAATCTGAAAGACGGAAATACCCAGGCACGACGCAGAGTTTAACCAGGCGTCGATAAGATTAACTACGTTACTAAACACATGTTTATAACACATTAAAACACACAAAAAAAAACTCCGTGGCCTTAGTCCACACGCGAACTATACCGACAGAGCGGCCGCCGCCGGTCGGCGAAGTTAATGCCAACTTTTGCGGATAGAGGGGTGTCACGTGGTCAGCGCAACGGGTCCCCAC
>Ga0123352_10020355_pt1 | contig 10568 bp, 6 predicted proteins | sample TergutLab28metaG_FD_89700 | JGI IMG/M metagenome (GOLD analysis project Ga0123352, IMG submission 89700) | Labiotermes labralis P1 segment gut microbial communities from Petit-Saut dam, French Guiana - Lab288 P1 | ecosystem: Host-associated > Arthropoda: Insects > Digestive system > Gut ... | reverse complement strand
TAGTTTTGTTTTGTATCCTGTGTAGTTTTGTTTTGTATCCTATGTAGTTTTGTTTTGTATCCTATGTAGTTTTGTTTTGTATCCCATGTAGTTTTGTTTTGTATCCCATGTAGTTTTGTTTTGTATCCTATGTAGTTTTGTTTTGTATCCTATGTAGTTTTGTTTTGTATCCTGTGTAGTTTTGTTTTGTATCCTGTGTAGTTTTGTTTTGTATCCTGTGTAGTTTTGTTTTGTATCCTATGTAGTTTTGTTTTGTATCCTATGTAGTTTTGTTTTGTATCCTATGTAGTTTTGTTTCTGAGAGTTCGTTTTATAGGCCCGAACACGTGCTGCAATTTAAACACTATATTTTGCAAATATCGAATCAGGTTACATAATAAGTTGCAGGTCAAATTTTAACTTGCCCTATGGTCTGAGTAAGAGTAATTATGGAGATTTCAGACCTTGTTCAGTGTTTATCCTGAGACACCATCACTTCAGATTTTTAGTGGGTTACTTATATATATATTATATATATTTATACATTTTTGTAATCAACCGATCAAGCCAGTTTAATCACTTGTTCCGATTAACAGAACTTCAAGAAATTGTTTTTATTCTGTTTTGTTCACTACGATATGTTTCTGCCTGTCTTCCGGTCACCATCAGGTAGTTAAATTACACTTGCATAAAAGGAACTGTTAGGTAGCGACGTGATGATGGCTGTAAGACAGGTCGAAACATGTCGTGGTGAAAACATAAAACAAAAGGCTATTTTTTAAAGCTGTTTTACTAAGAACATTTGATTAATCTCGTTTGATAGAGCACCGCGGGGTGACGACACTTACGTTTAAACCGAACAAGTGTTGGCAAATTAAAAATGTCAAAGAATTTCTGGAGTTGTATACGACATTCATTTGCTCTCATGATGAAGGCAATGATTTGGTTGAAATATGCTGAGTTTAAGGAAATAAAATTATATCTCTCATTTTGTGGACTTCTTCATTCTTGCCCTTTTTATCTTATCGGTAGCATTATCTTCAGGCAACTAACACCCGCAATGCTTTCGAACGGCCTGAAGAGGTTAGAGTAGAAGTTAAGACCCAATAACAAATATATGACCACGGAACGAAATGCCAGACATATTCGTCACAATGTAATACCGCAGCCCGATCCTGGAACTGACGAACTATGAAATCCTTTTCCTGCTTTGAAGCCCTCCACGTTCGACCTGTATCGTATGGATTTGTCAAAACCACGCATTCCGCGAAAGGCATGTTTGTAGGTCACGCGAACTCAATTTCTTGCGCAACTCAGTGGGCCCCATTAAACACCAGGACTATGTTAATATTTTTCATTCTCAGTGCACACACACACACACACACACACATATATATATATATATATATTCTCTTACATATTTCGGCTCGACAACTGAAAACGCGCTTCTTGGTATGCCTTATACAGGGTGTTTTTTTCCTGCTTGACTGATAAGCGCTAACCCCAACGCTCGGCCTGATACTCTGTCAGCGTAGCATCGTTCGCCGTGTGTTGGGGGAGGTTTAGCAGCCGGTGATCGGAGCTAGACGAACGATCAGTTTTATAGAAGTTTATTTTAAAAAATACTACAGCGTCGGACCGGCACTTATCGGTCACGTAGGAAAAAACACCCTACACATGCATTAGTTATCGTTTTAGTGAGGTTATACAATTTAATTTTAATAGAAGACATACCGTTATGCTTTACTTCTCAAAATAAAATCAAATGATTTATTCCGTCAGAACACAACTTGTACAACCATCGGCATCCCAGTATGGCTACATGTTTCGGTCCCTTCCTAGACCATCCTCAGGCCTACATTCATCAGTGAAAGGTACTAACAGTGCGCACTATACATTACGGGATCCCAAGTGTTTACACGATGTGCGAAAAAATAATTATAAAAGTTATTTAAGGTTAAAATACTGTTAAACAGGATGCAGTACATCTAAAACGGTATGTAGGTGTTTACAATCAGTAAGGAAGGCACTTTCTGTATATTCAAGTAGCGAGTAATACATTTGGTTTTATTATACAATTTCGTTTCATGCGTGTTTTCTCTCATACTTTTCTTTGCCCCCGACGATAACTCAGACGAGCCGAAACATGTAGGAGAATATGACATATAATACAAACTGTTCAGAGTGACCTTGAAGACCTATGTCTTTGGCATGAATCTTTATCCTATGAGGTCATTTTGAAGTCATATCACGTGCACATAGTGCAAGTGTAATCAGCCTCTTGCTTAACCAGTCAGTAAAACTTATGCTTATCGATAAAAGAGATAACACAGTCTCACGTAACTCACTGACGCTGATGAACTGACACTGGCTGATAACGAAAAATGAAGTACCCTGGATTTGTTCACAAAAAGATAAGCTGAAATTGAGTTTTATCAGCAGCAATGGGAAAATTTGGTATTTAACAGTGTTTCAAAGTACAGTGCAAGTCAGAGCCTAAACTCTATACTAGGGATATATTATAAAACTCAGGGTCACGATCCACACACGGATCGCGGAAGTCTTCAGGCGGCTAGTGAAATGTCGAACCAACCAAGCGAACTTGATGGCTTAACTGGTTTGCTGAGTATGTGCTGCTAATGTCTGTGGCCCAAGCCCACCGAGAATTACGATTTTGGACCGTGAATAAAAAGTTTTGGAAAAAACTGCTACACAGTCATGTGAACGCCGAATTTCCGTTCCTTACAGAAGGTCCACAGAATGACCAAATAGCGTGGAAACTGTGCGTCTGTCTGTCGGATATAATATGAATCTGAAATCAGTTTTTGTGAACATCTACAAATGATGGTTCAGCCTACAAAACTTACTACTTTTTATCCAACGAAGGTCTCAGTAAGAACCATACACTTGTTTTTTACAAAAGTCTTCCATATCGTGAATATTTCCAAGCAACATAATGTAACAGCTGACTATCAAGAGTAATGAGCTTTACAAGTACCTGTATGTGTAAAGGTAAAGGTAAAGTGATCCCGTTACAGGCCCGCTGTGGCTCAGAGGGTGGGTAGAGGTATAGCTCTACTCTGCCATGACTGCGGCACTAGAAGGGGGTGAGTGGTCATCGTCACGCCCCGGCCGCACTTTACCCCTGGGAAAGACCCGATACCCATTTTACAGGAGGCTGGGTGGACCCCAGAGCCGGTCTGGACGAGCGGAAAATCTCGACCCCACCGGGATTCGATCCCGGACCGTCCAGCCCGTAGTCAGTCGCTATAACGACTGAGCTACCCGGCCCACACCTGTATGCGTATTCAAGGTAAATACAGGTAGAGCTCTCACTGTGCTTAAATCTGAGTCTCGCAGGGTGGGGGGGGGGCATGTAGGGGTAACGAACAACACATCCACAACCCAGAACTAGATGGACATGCGTTTTATCTACATCGAACTGTACAAAGTCGCAACTAAAGCATTTAGAAATTATGTGTACTCCACATTGCGATCTTTGTTTGTCTCCTTGTTTCTTATTACTCTCTCTGTCCTCTTCTGTTTATCTTCCTTCCTTTGACGGACAACTCTCCGTATTCTGCAACCTACTGGCTGCAATGCCTCCACGAAGAACAATTACAGCAGTTGTGTAAATAATACTTTGCTAGTTCTTGTACTTGCGATCGCAAACAACAATGATGTACTTTAGTACCTCCTTCCATTTATCTGCATTTTCTGGACTTTTTTTTTTGCTTCAAATTTATGTAACCCAGCAGTCGTGTTAATGAGGAGCTATGTACACTACCAACAACAGGCTACAGTCTTGTGATTATTACTTCCAAAACACTTGTTGCGACTGTATGCAATCTGTACTGGGGCTCAAGCCTTTCGTTACCGGCTACTCACATAGCGCCCGTCTGTCCTAAATACACAGTTGATGGCAGAAGGAGAGTCACTGTAGCGGATCTTTCTCCATCATTTGGGCGATTCCCTGTCAATTATTAATCCACCAGAGCTCCGTACTGCCTATTATCAAGGGCTTGTATAGTGATCCTATCTGAGTGTGCAATGCCAAGGGGCCCAGTCGCATCTTATCCTGAAACTAAGTAAAATCTTAGGCCTACAACAAGGGAAAGGACCCTCAAGGTTTGGAATGATAAATTTGTGTTTTAATTGCCAGATCATAGTTTTCTTCTTAATGAAAGCAACAATTTTTAATACATATTCCTGTTCCAATAATCTAATTCTGTAAATTGGGCGCATCTTCCCCTTTCCGAGGAATGAATGCAGCACCGGACACAAATATGCCTACTCGAACCCTTATTCTTCGACACTCCGCTGGTCATAGCTTGAAAAGTCACAAAGCAGAGAAAGGAAAGGGTAGTGTCCTTCAACACGAACTCTTTATGTAAAAGAAAAAGTAAAAACGAAAGTAATCGCCAATTATGTAATAATGTGTTCCAGCTAGACAAAATATGAAGGTTATACGGAATTTACGAAAGGACCAATTTAGCAGGCTAGCAGCCATCAGCAAACCTTGACATGCTCTGTTCTATTTTCTCCAGTTTCTCCAAGTAATATTACTCACTGTTTCTGCGAGGTAATTGATCTCTTACTCCCAACCCACGATTAACCCAGGCGACAATTTCCTACCACTTGCTCAGTACATTCAGCTGCGAATACAAGAGCTACCTACGGCGTCGAGAGGCCCTGTAACCCATTTACATTCTAATCTTGGCACTTCTTCAGTATTCCTGTAACAATTGGCACACTATTAACGAACCACTGGTGATGCAAAACTCGGGACGAAAATATCGCCCGTCTTGCGTAGTTCTTTGGTATGACGGCCATGTGTTGTGTCATAACGACCCCTTTCCGGGCTGGACTGTGGAACCGTCTGAGATCAGGACCCTTTTTCATAATAGCAAATCTCTGATTAACTCCCAAGTATAATAACTAGAATAACCAGAGTCTTTGGTCTGAATTTCGTGGAGTTTGAGAAGGCGCATTTGTTTCTTTCTTTTTCTTTATGTCTCTTTTCTTTCACTTTTTGTTATTTTTTTTTGTCTGTCTATTTTGCGGTGCGTGGAGTGGTTGTCAAACACGAGCCTTTAGCGAAATACGAAAGTCTTCGAGCAGTGTACGTAATTCTGGGAAAACCGAAATAAATTAAAATTAATGCAATCAGCTATTTTATTCCAGGACTGCAAATGTCTCAGACGGCAGATCGCCACGGAGGCTATATTTGTGTACCGTTGCGCCTAACACTTTTTTGTCCTCAGAATTTTGACGCGGCTCTTAGATTTTTGGAAAACGTGTGAATTCCTAATTTACTCTTTTGTAATAAAAGAAGATTCGTGTGTGTGTGTGTGTGCGCGCGTGCGTGCGTGCCAGCCATATCTTCAGAAAATACAGAGATGGGCGTGAAATTTTGGCAATAGTGTTAGGATGTTTGTAAGATGTGCAAAATACAATAAAATTCGCTCCAGGAGAACGAGATTGGACCGCGGGGTTTATAGCCTATTAAGTGACAGGTTAATATTTCAGTGAGCAAAATAGGTCAACGCCTTGCTGTAGCAAATACAATAAAGAATACCAAACCCGGATAACGCTGACCGTCAAGGATTAAAGGGCAAAAGATGATCCTTAAAAGGATCAGTTCGAGTTGAATTTTATTTGCATTAGCTCGCTCTAACAGAATATGTAAAAGTATCTTAAAATAGGCATCAGTATAATACCAGTGACTGCAAGGAAAAAGACGGAATTTAAAATTCTCTATTTTGTAATTCAGGTTTAATAAATTTTTTCGTAAAATAAAACTTTCTGGCATCTAATGAAACTTTGTGAACTTTTTATTTGAAATACGAACTCCACATTCGTCGCTTTTTTTTTTTGGCTATATTCAGCTCTGATAATGTAATATTTCTACTACGACAAAACTGCAATGGAGGAAACTAATGCTCCGTTTGCTCTACGAATAAACAACGACCGATGAAGGGGCCGTGGAGCAACGCGTGAATATCACGGCGGTTCGTCATATGACGGGCACGGGGCTAGTGCAAAACAACATAGAGAAAACTTAGAAAAAAACTTGCGCACTCCAGTAGAATATACCTACTGCGACTCTCGTGTGCTGCTGTGAAATGTTTGCGCCTGATACAGTAATTTCAGCGGAGTCGCATCTTAAGTGACCTTTACGTTCCAAAGATGGTAGGAAAACCCAGAATCGCGCATAGTTACAATAAACTTTGAAAAGCCATTAAATGGCCGCAAAGTGCATTCTTCTAACATATAACTTGTACCTTTATTTTCCCTGAGGCGCTACAGCCCAACTCGGATGTAGGCCGCCTCATTGTAGGGGTTTCCAGATCACACATAACTAGACACACAAACACACACACACACCCGATAGGACTCCTCTGAAGGAGCAATCAGTTTGTCGCAGAAGCGGCTACTTGCACAACACGCAACAAACACAACAGACAGGTATCCACGCAATTCGAACTCGCGATTCCAGCTATAGAGTGGTCGCAGACCCACGCCTTAAACTACACAGCCACCGGGATCGGCATACCTTGTGTTATGTGTGCATTTTATAAACAGTTGTGTTATACAAGTGAAGTACTGTGTAATTTTATTCTTACTTATTCCGGGCTTGTGCTCACTAAGGGGCACGGCGCTGAACTGCCTGCGCTATTTATATTTTTATATTTATCTATTGATTGCGCACATTTGAATTCGCAAAAATTAAATACGCCTAGGATGATACTCCACTACATATTGATCAGGGGATTTCGTATCTGTAATTTTAACCTCACCTTATTTCAGTGATATTTCCCAAATTTCCTTCAATGGCAAATGTACTTACTGTTTTTAAGGTAACAGTACCTCTATTAGCAATTACCGACCTATTTCTATTCATGTTATTTCCAGATTAAATATGACGTTATACCTAGCCAAATTAAATCTTTGCCATCATGGGTTTTCTCGATCCAGATCTACTGTTTATAATCAGTTGACGTGACTAGTTCCTATTTTAGAAAGCTATCAGCGTTAGGTCGGTTAAGTATATTCTAAACTCAGCAGTGTTGAACGACACTGTTCATCATACATTGCGTCTTGATAAACGTAGCTTTTCGGGTCTTTCTGATGTTATGTAAACTGGCTTTATAGTTACGGGGGCACCACACAATATTTTTTGTTCGAATTCTGCAAGTCGTTCTTTGACTTCTGGAGCGCTGCTGGTGTAGCGGTGCCTCTGCTCCTCTGTGTATTTATACATGACTCTGCAGCACAATTAAGCAATCTACATATAGTACATTATTTTCGCTGATGACATCAAAATATTTCGCGCCATTAGCTGTACCAATGATTGGACTGTACTGCAATATCTTGGTCACTCCGCATGCGGTTGGTGCACTGCAAATTGTGTGCAACTCGGTATTAGTGACAACATGAAGGTACAGTTGTTCTTTGAATTGTAACACTTGCCATGCTTACTGACGACCAGCACTCTGGAGTGTCGACGACAAACTGGACTCACAATAAAGGAAAATGGACCGAAATGCGATTCATGGCTGGGAATTCCGTACGGTGTACATGATGTCACAAACATCCACTACCAGCAGTCGTTGTTAACAACCTTCCTGCTGCACGGCCTATTGCTATTCACAGTTAACTCCGAAATTGGTTTTCATTTAGGTAGGAAAAAGCAACGATGAGTATTGGTTAAAATGTGCGTGCACTCCACATAATATTTTCCAGATATTCAAAATACCATTCATCCCACCCACGCACCACATAACAGGGTCAGTCGCGCAATTTCCCCCATCCCAGACGCATAGCCTGCTGCTCTGCTCCTAACAGCCGACCACCAGCAACCAAGGGTATGTACAGTGAATCGTTTTTATTCTAATAACACACCTGCACCCACATAACCACGGAAGAAACACCAACACGAACATCACACACCTTCAACACATTTGACACACTCTACCCGCCTCATAGCTAAAGACACACAACACTATTACTCCCACAAACACGGAACATACATAACGCTACTTAACACTTATTATATCTTTTCATCCTTGCAGCACTAAACACCATATGCCGCAATAACACAAATATAGTCTCGAGCTCTTGATGATGGGCATATACGTGCCCGAAACATGTTGAGCAGATTATAAGTGCAATAAAGCATTCGGTAGCATCTAGCTGGTTTTCTTCTCTACGCTTATACAACGATGCACGGACAAACATACATCAAATTTACATCAAATTCAAAATGCATTTCCGCCGAACACATTTCAATTGATGTTCTATCATTGCAGACACAAGTGCCGTTCATTATACTTCGTCAGTATTCTCTGTGTCTAAAACTGATTCTTAAAACAACTATAGATGCTAATGATATTGTTAAGTCATGTAAAATTCCAGTTTTCTTACGATAAGCTGTTGTTCAGAACACCAGTTACGTTCACCACTATACGGGTGGCGCAGAAGTCGCTTGGACACTGAAGGCAACATGTTAAATGCATATGCAGCGTAGTGTGACTTTTGCGCTATTCTGCATAGCTATTTCAGGGACATACAACTTTTGTTAAACCTTATCAAACAACGTATGACTCTACGTCGCTACGAGTTAGGGGATGGCCGTACCGTCCTCCGGCAAGCATGCATAACTTAGCTTCAAGCAATGCATTAAAGTAAACAATACTCATTTACGGAATACCATATCTACAGAAGTTAAAACACATACACATACACCAGCAAATAAACCACAATATGGAAATGCTAAAGGTGAGAACTGTAAAACTCATATACTTACTTACTTCTTGGCTTATTTATTTACTTACTTACTCTATGGAGCAGAGTTCTTCTTGAGAAACTGACCAGTTCTTAGCTAGTCAAGAAATTCCCCGCATTATACGGAAAACGGAGGTTCATTACCGCATTTACAAGCGTCCGCCACCTGTCCCTATCCTGAGCCAGAGTTGAACTCCTATACACCTAGCTAAACGGGGAAAAATTCTAGAAGAAATATAGGTATATCGTGTGCCATCGCTGTGATCGTGTGTTGGACCCCCGCACTTTAGTCAACGTACAGACAGACACCTGTGCAATATGGTGAGACAATCGCGATAATACTCGCTTTTTCCCACATTGTGCGGGATTACATATTGCAGAATGCTGATACTTGCCAGCGACGGTAATTTATGCTGGTCCTACAGGCTAACGATTCCGCTGGAGGTGTCTTCGGGACAAATATGTACTGAATTAATTACTGTGTCTTAAGCATGTAGTATGTCTTGTTTCATATCCCCGTAGTCCTCAAATACTCTTTCCTCGATGCTCTATTAATGTAGTTGCACTGAAAGTCGCTGTGAGTTCCTGTTACACGGACCGAGGTCTCAAAACCGGATTTCGTCTAATCCGATATTGCAGTTTCGGAGATGCAGCAACAACTGACCCATCATGTTTTCATTTCTTGCGCTTCGTACTTTCAAAGAACACATGTAATACTGACTAACATCGATGCCCTCTATGGGATTCTAACCGTGATCCAGCTCGTGCGAATTAAAACCATAGCACCTTGCACGGCGAGGCCATCCATGTTGTATAATTTCAAATGGATATAAGGGCGAAGTTTGAAAGATGGCTTTGTGACCGCTAGGAGTGGGTACTGAAACACCCAACCAACCAAACAAACAAATAATACAAAACAAAAGAAACAAACAAACTCTATGGATAATAGAATCCGTCTTGAAAAGCCAAGCAATTTCTCGCCTTTCACGGAATAACTAAACACATAATCCACGATCCTTCTTGAGAAGCTGATAGTCAAGAAATTCACTGCATTATATGAAATCCGAAGCTTCATTACCCGGTCACAAGAGCCCGCCACTGTTCGTATGCTGAGCCACATAATCCATTCCTCTCTTTCCCTCAGGTTTCCCCACCAAAACACTGCATACAATTCACCTCCCGCTATACGTGCCACATGCCCCGCCAATCTCATTCCTCTTGATTTTACAACCCGAATAATTTTTGGTGAGGAGTGCAGATCACGAACCTCGTCACCATGCATTCCCCTCCAACCCCTTATTACCTTATTCCTCTTACGCCCAAACATATTCCTTAATACACTACTCTCGAACACCCTCAGCCTACGTTTCTCTCTCAGTAAGACAGACCAAGTTTCACACCCATATGAACACAGGCAAAAACAAGAGTTCTGTACATTTTAAGCTTGGATATTTTAATTTTCGATATAAAACAGGAAAAGATCCTGGACCGAATGGTAGCACGCATTCCCTCAGTTCAATCCAATGGCGTACCCAGGAATTTTGTTCGGGGGGGAGGGGTTCAACAAATTCAGTTGAGGACAAAGGACAGAGAACGGGGATCTGGGGGCGGTAGCCCCCTACCTCCTAGTCAAGGGTTCTGGAGGCAGCTGTAATTTGGTACAAGAAACTTCATCTCGTGTAGTAAAAGTTTCTTAATTTTTGGTACTTTAAGACTATTTATGATGACAACCAATTTATTTGTCATTGTTAATGTAAAACAATTGCGAACCGGCGGTAGTTTTAGAATTTTACTGCCTTTTT
>Ga0123352_10020354_pt1 | contig 10568 bp, 9 predicted proteins | sample TergutLab28metaG_FD_89700 | JGI IMG/M metagenome (GOLD analysis project Ga0123352, IMG submission 89700) | Labiotermes labralis P1 segment gut microbial communities from Petit-Saut dam, French Guiana - Lab288 P1 | ecosystem: Host-associated > Arthropoda: Insects > Digestive system > Gut ... | reverse complement strand
TACACTAATTTACGCTCCCTGAGGATGATCCCATAGAGGGATTGAAACATGTAGGAGATATTTTAAATCCATTTTAATCAGATAATGTGATTTTAATGGTTTGACAAGTATGTGCAATTAGTTTGTCTTAATAAATATTGTTACTGTGGTCATTCACACTGGTAATGAACCACTAATGAAGGCAAATACAACATATAAACATACAAACATATGTGACACAAGATGTTCTTAAAAATTAGCATTTGTTTGTTTGTCATCCTTCATACAAGGATATGCTGTAGTAACAACTGACCTGAGAATGTCATACAGACTTGGCTGCTGGTGATGCTGTATGCTTCCACCATCTCCTGTACAAATCTTCACAGTTGTGTTTTCCACTTTACCACATATGTTATCAGGTGATGGTGCAAGTGTGGGGAACAGAGGACTATTCTCATCAAGAAGGGTAACATGGTTATCTGTAACAATCACAAAACACTTACTTCAAAAACACAGCATACTTCCAGCAAGATAAGCATAGAGAAGAAAACAAACTAGATGCTACTGAATGGTTTATTGCACTTCTAATCTGCTCAACATGTTTCGGGCACTTGTATGCCCAACATCAGGAGCTCGAGACCATATTTGTGTTACTACCACATATGGTGTAATGCTTTAAGGGTGAAAAGATATAATTAGTGTTAGGTAGCGTTATGTATGTTCCGTGTTTTGTGGGGGTTATGCTATTGTGTGCCTCAGGGTTATGAGGCGGGTAAAGCATGTCAAATGTGTTGAGGCTGTGTGATGTTCATGTCAGTGGATTGCCCATGGTTATGTAGGTGGTAGGTGTATTAGAATTAAAAGCTTCACTGTACATACACCTACCACCCACATAACCACAGGCAATCCACTAACACGAACATCACGCACCCTCAACACGTTTGACATGCTTTACCCGCCTCATAACCCTGAGACACACAATAGCATAACCCCCACAAAACACAGAACGTACATAACGCTACCTAACACTAATTACATCTTTTCATCCTTGCAGCATTACACGCCATATGCGGTAATAACACAAGTATAGTCTCGAGCTCATGATTACGGGCATATAAGTGCCCGAAACATGTTGAGCAGATTATAAGTGCAAAAAACCATTCAGTAGCATCTAGGTGATTTTATTCTCTACGCTTATACAACAATGCACAGACAAATATACATCAAATTCCAGCAAGATGGAATACGCAGATCCACAGTCTACAGTGAAAAGACCTAAAATACAGCAAGCCTTGTGAACTGCATAACGTCTGTTCCTAGAAGGGCACAACGGCTGTAACAAACAAAATTTTAAGAAAACTGTGGGGTTCAGAACCTCTGGGAACACCCACACAGTGTGGATCATATGGTACATAATCCACATGCAGACAAGTTAAAAGCCACAGGCAAAAGAGTATAACATCAAACAATACAGTTGGCAGCACTGATTATATTAAAAAACTACAGATACTTGAAAGCTGTGCTTGTAAGGTACCCCTACATAAAGAGGTCTGGGGACATTTACTAGCAACATTACACTAACACTGGCTAGCAACTTGTGGAGTGAAGGAAATGCTACTGCCAAGAGGTATGTTATTTAATTATAAAGATTAGCTCAGTTTTGACAAAGAATTCTGATTTTTTACATCACGTCATGCTATGTCAGGACAAGCAAGCCAAACATAAGATGCAGCAATGATCATCAGCCAATAGAATGTTAGCATACAAAGGCACTGTTAAACAAACAAACAAACAAAATATGTTTGGACCACAGAAAATATATTCTCTAACCCTGATGTGACCAATGATCTGTCACATCATATTCCTTGTCTGCTGGTGAGCCTTTGAAAGTGACATATTACATTAGCATCCAGTATGAAGAGTTCCATCAGAACATGAGAAGGCATTAATTTCCAGAAATGTGATGCACATTTGAATTTGTATATACAGTTGAAATCAGTGATAACACTATGACAGGGGCTGAATATTCTGTGTTGTTATAAATGAGCACTGTTATTACCAAGGAGGATAATGTTATGGTTCACAGTGAGAAATTAATCAGTAACACAGAATATATGACGCTATAGTTGAGGTGTCACATAATTATAACCAGGTTTCACTATGTATTAATCTGTTCTGTTTCAGATATTCATAAGAGTTACTGGAAGCAATCATTTTTATACTGCAAAATAAACAGTAAACGTTTATACTAAAATCTTGTATCAGGAACAGTCCCAAAAAAGGAATATACATCATTTGCACACTTGAACATATTACTTCTTAAAACAATGCGTTAAAAATCTTGCCATCAGACCTGGGATTTAAATCCCCTAAACCCACCTGATAAAGGTCTATGGTAAGTACACAGTTTCCCTTCTGCCTTTAAATATTTCACCATGAGGGCATATAAAGGCAGAGAAAGAGTGACCCAAAATTCTTAGCCTTGACACCAGACAGCAGTGGTCATCTTCATACTCCAGTACTGTACCCCAGAAACCCCCATCTAAATGGGCCTGAAAGTCTAGAAAACACGGTGAAGAGAAAACTTCCCTGCAGCACTTGACTCCATTATGTCCAGTCACTGCTGAGCAATCCTACTGAGTTAACAGGAACATAATGCCACTCACTTTTCAGAATCTCAATCATCTCATCTGGACGATCCAGTAGTAACTGTGCTATAGAATATACTGCTGGAGCCTCATCTCTAGCACAGATCTGTGCTTCCTGCAGCAATCTGCTTGTCAATTGTAGGCAAGCTTCAGGAGGAATGTTGCTTGCCGTAGAAGTCAGGTACACTAGAGCCGGCTCCAAAGGGTAAGAAGATCCTGGTGAGTGAATCAAGGCAATGAAAGGGAGTGACAATGGACACATCAACTCACTATACACAAAGTTCCACCATGTTTAAATTTTTCAGGACATCAGTACTCTACCCTTCTTGAGACCAGCCAGCATCGATGGGGACTTTCAGAAATGGTAAATTCAGCAACTGATGTGGGTGCTGAATTTACATAGTGGGGGTCACAACCTACTTAGCAACTCTAACGAATTACAGACACTCCCCAGCTTACGCAATTTGAGCTATGCATTTTCAGACTTACGAAACTTAAAACAAGTAAACAAAACTGAAGCATTAACAATTTTTTAAATGCATGTCAAATCTCTCCTTGCTGCAATGAAAGCACAATGAGCTGAAGGTGGAAGCAGAATACTGCTGGGTAGGTGATAACAAAGGTGGTGGAGTGGCTGCGCTGCATCCGACCAGGTCCCAATGCACTGGAATTCAGATTCAAATGGGCTCAATTGCATTTACATATACAGTTGGCAACATGTACAATCAGTCCTGACTTGTGCAAAATTTAACTTGCCTCAATCTTCTGGAACATAACTACTGTGTAAATCGGGGAATGTCTTGTGCTGTGAAAATACAAATAGCTGTAACAGCTGTAAACCATCTACACGACTAGACAAAACACTTGAAACTTCTCTGCCAGCAATGAGTATGAGCTCCATTGGTTACCCTGCAGATGTCCCAACTATAGTTTAATTCTTCCCACATTCATTCCTTCATTAGTATTCAGCCCTAGAGGCCAGTCCGGCAGGAGCCAGAGCCCGGTTATGGAACCGATATGGCTCTTAGCACACTGCATCCTAGGCAAGTTCTTGGGGGTAGTTTGCCATTGCTTTCCCCCCGCCTTTAGACGTTCCCACTTTCGCCGCCACGTGCCTCTGCATCCGCAGCGACGTGAGAGATCCTAGCAGTGAAAGGTGGAACTGTGAGCAAGAAAGATGTCTGGTAGTAATTTTGCTTAAATTCCGACTTCCACGTAAATTTAGGGATGGGATCAACGGATTTACTTCCCCTCCAAAGGAAGGTGTGCTGAGGATTTTTTCGCCCTAAAAATCCGACGGCTTCGGCCGGGTGTGAACCCTCGAACTTGGGTACCAAAAGCCAGCACGCTACCTCTAGACCACCAAAGCCACTTCTTCCCACATACACTGCAATTTATATTGGTCCACCTCATATACCACACATGTGATGCACTGCAGCAATTCAAGGCAGTGAGCAGTACAGGGGAAACATACATGACATCCATCATGAAATTCCTGAGCATAACATCTACAGGAGCCCAAAATGCAGAACACAGAAGCCTTGGAGTAGTTCTCACATGTGCTATCCACTTGCCAGGACACAATGTTTTGAGATAAGCACAGACCTCCTTACAGAAATGCTGAAAAATCATGATACCATCTCTGTGATGCCGACATCAGAGTGGCAGTAAACTAGGCCAATCAATATGTGCTGCAGAGAATGTGGAAAGAAAGGACTATAATTGAGACATCTGCAAGGTCACCAGAGGAGATCATACTGAACACCCATGCATAACCTTGAAATACAATGTAACTGGTTTTGTGTCACTGCTGCTTCCTGTATTTTCACATTACTGTCAGTTGTGGACTACTCTATACTCTATCAGAAGCAATATTATGGAATGATTGCAAATAATGAAGGGCCAATGGAAGAAATGGTACTGACCTAGCTTCACCTTTGGAATAAGTGAAAACCTTATTAACACATTGCCGTCGGCTCACGCAGAAATGCGTGATTGCTCACCCATGCGTTGTTGACGGGCCCCGCATTTCTGCGTTTTCTTACACTATGTCCAACACACGCGTTTTCGAGCTGGTCTGACACGCTGATCGCTTCAAGGTCATCGTCAGCTCCGTGGCCTTAGTCCGCACGCGAACTATACCGACAGAGCGGCCGCCGCTGGTCGGCGAAGTTAGTGCCAACTTTTGCGGATAGAAGGGTGGCATGTGGTCAGCGCAACGGGTCCCCACAGCCGTTAATCTCTGTTTTCTAGACCTGGAGCCGCTACATTTTCATTCAAGTAGCTCCTCAATTGACCTCATGAGGCTGAGTGGACCCCGTTCCAGACCCACTACTATTCAGAAAATCTGGTAGCGCCGGGGATCGAACCCGGGACCTCTATATCTGTAGCCAGAAACTCTGACCACTAGACCACAGAGGCGGTCAGGTCATCGTCAGCTACATGCAGGATGTTTGCATCTCAAGTTACAAGCAGACAGACCGCTCTTGAACCTTACTTTAGAATGATAAGCCTGCAAAATATTATGGGAATGAACATTAAAAGTGTTTAAAAAGTCTGGTCACCAGGGGGTATTTAATTGAAAGACCAGCTCGACGGCAATGTGTTAAGAATTTACAATACACAGTCATGACTCAAACTGGTTACCTAGCAAATACCAGTCAAAAAGCTGCTTAGAATATATAATGTGGATTGCTCTTCTCTTTCATACTGGCAATACAATCTGACAAAAAATCCTGTTACTGATATTTCAGTACTCACCACACATACCAAACTACAAGAACATGACAACTAGGCACCACTATTAACAAACCTTCAGGAAATCGAATTTCAAGTTGGAAAAGAGGTTTCTCAGTCTTTTTCTCATCCTTTGGGACCACATGTTGCTTCACTATTGGTTGATGGGAAAACCGACATGTCTGGGCAAATCTACACATTCCTTTGGCAAAAAATCTGGAACATATGTGTGCAACTGTGATTATATGTTACAGTAAGAATGCTCCAAACAAAAAATATTGCATAATACTTATACAAGTGCCTCACTACAGGCTTATTTGTGTGCCCCAGTAACAACTACAAATCACCAAAAGTGGTCTGCTGTGATTTTTTTATGGACACCATCCTTTTGTGCTTTTTACTAAATAAACTACACTTATTCAACCTCACACAACACAGGTTTATTTTAATTCAAACTCTTACCTTTACATATGTGCTACATGTTTCAGCTTGTATTTAGGCCAACCTCAGGCATGTCTTACACAAAAACCTTACAGAGATATAATAAGAATCTAAGGGGACCCTTGTTTACAGTCACTAATTTTTATAATGTTAAAACATAAAACATAAAAGTATAAGACCTAATTAATTTTAAAAATATATATATAAAGACTTTTATTAGATTTAGTTCATTGCGTATTGTAGCAAGAGTTCATACTGGCTCTTTAACACCAGAATTAAATCCCTCCGCACAACGCAGCCTGCTGAGATTTTTTACTGATGATTTTAAATTTTAATGTTTACTTTAAAAAAAAAAGCATACCTCATACACTTTTTCTTCAATTTAATGAATAAAACTGTGTACTCTGCTTACGAATTGGTTAATCCGGGAAAAAATGTTCACCTATTTTTATAATAAATTTAGGCCTGTGAATCGCATGCATTATATAAATTGTGATGTAAATAGTTCATTACTCACATAATTCTGGCTGCCACATAAAGTCTGTGGCACCTTGGATCACTGTTTTATCACAACACACAGTATTCATAAAGGGTGATATATTACAAATTTACTTTTGTGTTATATTCCACAAAACAAGGCACCATGCACAGGCCTACATCATATCTGGCGCACTTATACACTGTGCCCTTTCTTTGGCCGCAAGAAGAACACAGACGGTATGGGTTGATGATTTTGCTGGCCATTGCTTGTTATGGCAACTCTGGAGTTGCAAAACATTTTCTGAGCCTGCACTTGGTCTTCCAACCAATCTTGGGGTGGGGCGATCTTTGTTCTTTCCAGCTTCCTCAATCAAATTCCTCACCAGAAGTAGCCTGAAATCTCAGTGGGTGTATTTAGCCCCACATGAAGATAACAGTATACAACTGTTGAGTATTGCTTGAGTATTGCTAACAACTACAATGGTCTGCCTTTTTCATTTTCCCCTGCATGACTGGCACAGTTTTAGAAACCTGATGCTACAGATATGAACATCTTCTACAGTGACAGCAAAACAGATCTAAAGCTACGATGTGACTACTGTATACAATTCCAGCTATTCAAGGGTGCCCAAGACATTTTTAGCAGATTGACGGATGTGTGTTGCATGTTACTACCCCACAACCCCTACAGATTACCCCAGCACTACAACAGAAACGTATGTGGGGCCCTCCTGTAGCTGTAAACATAAATTTTTGTGGAGATCTCCAATTTTTGAGCATTAACCCTTGAAATGCCAAGTTAAATCCCATCTGCCATCTGCTGGCATTACTAGGAGCTCACCATATTCTCCACATTAGCAGAGTAAGGGTTAGTTTTGTCTGAATTATATGGGTACAGAAGGCCACTGACAACCTCTCTGGTCAACAAACAGTGTTTGCTTCATAAGCCAGTGTTGATATTTCAACCCACAGTGAACTCCAGTGTAAGCTATAAACAAAGCTAGCAGTGTCAATAAACTTATTAGTCAGCTAGCACAAAATGCACAGTTACTATGTGTCAATTTATAAATCAAGGTTTGTGGAGGGGTTTAGGAGGTGAAGGGGGTACATTTTGGCTCCACAAAGGTAGCCTGACCTTCAAGGGTCCTGCAGCATAGCAAGCCACTGCATTTTACCAAATAGGAGTGAACAGAATTTCTCCAAACTTCGACACACTGTTTGCAACGTCTTTATGAGTTGTTCAGCAATTGAAAGGGCTAACTGCATGACGTATTTAGAAACTGTTTGGCTTCAAAGGGTTAAACTTAGAATTTGGAACAACGGATACGCTACAAGTAACTATGCCGCACCAATAAAAATACATGAAATCATAGAAGAATTTTGAAATGAACTCTTACTACAATACGCAAGAACCTAAATCTAATAAAAGTCTTTATACATACATTTTTAAAGTTAATTAGTTCTTATACTTCAATATTTTATATTTTAACATTATAAAAAATAGTGACTCTAAACAAGGGGCCCCTTAGATTCTTATTATATCTGCCATTTTATGGTTTTTGAGTTGACATGCCTGAGGATGGCCTACGGACAGGCTGAACTTGTAGTGCACATGTGACAGTAACAATCTGAATTAAAATGTACTTGTGTTGTGTTAGACTGAATAAGTGTAGTTTATTTAGTAGTTTGTTGTGGTTTACACTTGTCTGTCATTATTCTATGCAGCCATCACAATATAAATTCTGAAAGAATGAATTACATGGCATGCCATAAGCCTGCAAACATGCATACAAAACTGGTATGAGACATATCCCTATGCTCTGAAAAGCACCTAGTGCCTAAAAAATTTATCTGTCACTGACATTAGCGATTTTATAGGTCTCTGAGAACTAGGAACATCACAATACAATCTTCAATGTTCTTATGATGATCTACATGCAATGTAGTTCTGTGGGTTCCATTACCTGCCAGAAAAAGCTTCCAAAATTTAGGGAAACCAACTGCTGCCCTCAGATACTATGCTTTATAATATTGGTATACTGCAATACCCTACATGCAGGTGGTGGCGCAGTTGGTTGAGGCACTGCGCTACAAGCTGGAGGGTCGCGGGTTCGATTCCCGATGGTGTCATTGAAATTTTTCATTGACATAATCCTTCCGGCCGCACTATGGCCCTGGGGTTGACTTAGCCTCTAATAGAAATGAGTACCAGGAATATTTCCTGGGGGTAAAGACAGCCGGTGCATAGGGCTGACAACTTTACCACCTTCATGTGCCAACTGTCTTGAAATCTGGGAGCCTCAACCTCCTGGAACCCTCAGGGCCTCTTGAGGCCTGTAATGGGATTGCTTTCCCTTTACCAATACCCTACATAGTTTTAGAATCACAAATTAATTAACAATATAATTCCACATTATAAACTGCTAACATACTAAAGTTTTGTCTTACCTACAAAACTGTGGCTCAGACTTGGCAGTCCTATGCAAATCACTGTCACAGTTACTGTCTCTGTCCTCCTCCAGATCTCTTTTATTGTTCCAATCATTCTCCCTGCCATTACTATTTGAGTAGAAGTCAAGTAAGTATTCTAACTGCAAGTTCAGTACCCACAAACGATTTGCTATACGTTCCTCAAAGGCCGAGTCATAAATAGACTCCAGAACACATTTTTCTTCTTCTCGGTGTTGCAGAATTTCAGAAGACCGATGATTTTTTGCACTCTCACCATTATTACCAATGGTAATGGAATTATTATTCATAATAAATGGAAATTTGAGCCCAAGTTTAAAGTACTGGGACAGCAAAACCTCCAAGGCCACACCAACATCTCCATGTGTCAGTTCTAGTGCTTCTAGGCAATGTGATCTATAGAAACCATAACTGTAAAGAAAACAGACACATTCTGTAGAATGTTCAGATAAATTCAACATTTCATTTATTGCAGTGGGCAATTTAATAAGTTTATGAGCAAAGAGAACCCATAAAGATGAAGTGACAAAATGACAATCTCTTACACTATTATCTGTCAACTGTCACTATTACGCATTCAATTCTTATTATTCATTACATGTTTCAGCTTCAACATTAGCCCTTCCTAGGTGGGTCCCTCAGTGGCACTACTTACAGAATGGGGCCCACATTATCACATTAACATCTGGATCATAATCTGTTAAGAGCTGCTTTAACACTGAAATTAGGATGCTGTTCTTCTGGGATACAATGCTGTGTCACAAAGTAGCCGAATGCTGATGTGTCAAGGCAACACAGTATTGTCATCTTGAATGGTCAAAATGTCTAAGACATTAAAATTAGTTCATCATACAAATCACACTACAGTTTGATACTCTGAAAAGCAGTGTTTATACTGGACTATTATGCACTAAAATCATATTGCATAAACAACATTTGGTACAAGCATAGTTGCAGAACAGTTCCAGAGAGAAAACATGCACATATTAACCTCTACAGTATGGCATTATTTAATGCGCTGCATACAAAACATGTAAAAAACTCCACATATAAAAATTTTCCATACACACTACAACAAGCATTATACACACCTCTCAAGTTTGGGTAAGGCATATATATTCTTGTGATCTTGTGTCACTGTGGTATCCACACTCTTTGCAGAGTAATCAATTCCTCCTTTAACCACCAGATGACCACGATCAACCCAGTACTGTTGGCTCAGGTTTTCCCCCTGGTCCATGTACGATGATTGGGTTTTCAGGGCGAAGTTCTAACAAGGAAAACAAGCTTCTGACATGATGACATAGTGGAAGAGATAATTAACTAACCTGCAAACCCCCTTTCTCAGAGCAGAATTCCAGAGTAAGACAGTCTTTTAAATTTGAATAAAGGTAGACCAACTTGATGACACTTGCTTTATTATGTCAATATACTGCTCAACATGTTTTGGATGCTAATACATCCATCTTCAGGAGCTTGCGACTACTTGGTACGTTATTGTGTAGGCTGTATTGTGCTGACTTGAGGCGTGTTGGTGTTATGTAGTGGGATTGGCTGTTGGTGATGTGGTATCCGGATGCAGGCTGAACCACTACCAATAGTGGATGGGGTGGGTGGGTATTCGCCTGGCCAGTGTATACTGCATGATCCAGCTACTACTACGTGTTCAAAAACCCTTATCACTTACACTACAGTGACTGTGCCGGCACCTGATGTACAGAACAGTACGGCGATAGTTTCGTAAAGGCATGGGCGGTAGAAGCGACAGTGTAGAGTGCCTGTTAGTCCCGTACGTATTCTCATCTCGGTGCGTCT
>Ga0123352_10020353_pt1 | contig 10569 bp, 9 predicted proteins | sample TergutLab28metaG_FD_89700 | JGI IMG/M metagenome (GOLD analysis project Ga0123352, IMG submission 89700) | Labiotermes labralis P1 segment gut microbial communities from Petit-Saut dam, French Guiana - Lab288 P1 | ecosystem: Host-associated > Arthropoda: Insects > Digestive system > Gut ... | reverse complement strand
CTGAGAAATTAGGATTTGAAAAGGTCATTGAGCCACTGGCGGGGCTTTTCAAGGACGAAGTTCGCAAGTTGGGTGCAAAATTGGGCTTGCCAGAAGCAATTGTAAACCGTCAGCCCTTCCCAGGTCCTGGTCTTGCCGTCCGTGTTATCGGCGACCTTACCAAACAAAAACTTGATACCCTTAGGGCTGCCGACCACATTGTAACTGGGGAAATTGAAGCAAATGTCAAACCTGTCCCACAACAATATTTTTGCGTGTTGACCAACACCCCTTCCGTGGGCATTAAAAACCACACACGTATCTATGACCCAGTAATTGCTGTCCGTGCCATTAACACACAAGACTTTATGACGGCAACCTACTGTCCTATCCCACATGAAGTCCTTGCCAAAATTGCAAACCGTATAGTGGCGGAAGTGGACGGGGTTAGCCGTGTGGTTTACGACATTACTTCAAAGCCACCAGGGACTGTGGAGTGGGAGTGATTAAATTTTGGAAATAATATTTAACAATAGAAATAATCCAGCATACGAAACCATGTTTAACGACTTAATTCAAGATGTGTTTGGGTTTTCTTTTGCACCTTGGTTTGAACACCTACCTTGGGAAAACTGCTATGAAAGCCATTCAATTGTAGAAAATGGCGTGATGCTGTCCAATGTGTGTGTTTATAAAGCCGACATAGTTATTAATGGTAAGGGCTTACAAGCTATACAGCTTGGTGCGGTGGCAACACGTAAAAGCGCAAGAGGCAGAGGTTTGTCACGGATGTTGATGGAACACATCCTTTCGCTTTACCCAAATACACCAGTATATCTATACGCCAATCCAAGCGTTGTGGGTTTTTACCCTCGCTTCGGCTTTAAGCAAGCCCCGATGTACAAACCAGAGATTGGGTTAAAAATAGATAACGACCCTGCAAAAGCAATAAAATATAATTTTGATGACCCGTCTTTTGTTAGTGTTCTGAATGGCGAAAGATGTCGCTCGAATACTGTGGATTGCATAAATTCACAACCAATACAAATGTTTCACTTGATGGCGAGTTACAGCAATCATATATACCATCTGCCTAGCCTTGATATTGTTGTGATTGCTAAACAAAAGGACAAAAGACTACTTTTGGCTGATGTTATCGCAAAAAAACCAGTAGCATTTGAGTTAATTAAACAAGAGCTTCCGTTTGCGGGCGTTGATACAGTAGAATTTGGATTTTGCCCAGATTGGCTTGGCGTAGAACCTACGTGGGTTTTGCAAGACACAGATAAAGAACCGTTCTTTATCAAGGGTGATTGGGATTTGCCAGAAAAGTACCGCTTCCCAGTTATGTCAGAAACATGATTTTATAAATTTATTGCTAAGTTTTTAAGAAAATCGTTTTGTGTAAATTGCGATAGGAAGGGAAGATACAAATGAAAAAACTTTTTACATCAGAATCCGTAACCCGCGGGCATCCTGATAAGATGTGCGACCAAATATCTGATGCGGTTTTGGATGCGATTTTAGCACAAGACCCAAAGGCACGTGTTGCCTGCGAAACCATGGCAACAACGGGCATGGTTTTTGTTACAGGTGAGATAACCACAAGTTGCTATGTGGATGTGGAAGAAATTGTGCGTAATACCGTTAAGGATATTGGCTATACACGTGCGAAATACGGTTTTGATTTTGATTCTTGTGCGGTTATTACGGGGCTTAAAGGTCAGTCCCCTGATATTGCGCAGGGTGTTGATGTTGCTTTGGAGGTTCGCGCAGGAGATTCGTCCGCAGATTTAGGTGCAGGCGACCAAGGGATGATGTTTGGTTACGCCTGCGATGAAACCGAAACGCTTATGCCCCTTGCAATTCACCTGTCCCATGGGTTGGCTCGTCGTTTAGATGAAGCCCGTGCCAGTGAGGAAATCCCCTACCTTCGCCCTGACGGGAAGGCACAGGTTACGCTGGAATATGGCGAAGATGGTCGCCCTAAGAGGGTAGAAGCGGTGGTTCTTTCCGCACAGCACGCCCCAGATGTAACTCAGGAGCAAATTGTTAAAGATTTAAGGGAAAAAGTTATCAACAAAATAATACCTGCTGATTTGGTTGATGGTGATACCCAATTTTTCATTAACCCAACGGGTCGATTTGTAATTGGTGGTCCAAAGGGTGATGTTGGCTTGACTGGTCGTAAAATCATTGTTGACACTTATGGTGGTTTTGCCCGCCACGGTGGTGGGGCGTTTTCGGGTAAAGACCCGACAAAGGTTGACCGCTCTGGTGCATATGCCGCCCGTTATGTGGCGAAAAACATTGTTGCTGCTGGTCTTGCTAGGTCTTGCGAAATCCAAATCGCTTATGCAATTGGTGTAGCAAAACCTGTTTCGCTGGTGATAAACACCTTTGGCACAGGCACTAAATCAGATGATGAAATTTTGGCATTGGTTCACGAAAATTTTGACTTGCGTCCCAAAGCTATTATTGACCATTTGGATTTGTGTCGTCCAATTTATAGCAAAACTGCCGCATACGGTCATTTCGGGCGTGATGATTTGGATTTGCCCTGGGAGCGTACTGATATGGTAGACAAGCTAAAGAAAGCATAGCAAACGGTATGTACGTCATTGCGAGCGTAGCGAAGCAATCTCATATGTACGCAAGAGATTGCTTCGCTACGCTCGCAATGACGATTGGCGATTTGCCACCAGTACTAAACAAGGGCTACCATTATGGTATCCCTTGTTTTTGTTAGTTGCAGTAAATATTAATGGCATCTCGCAAAAATTCTGCGATGCCCTCGGCAATTTTGTTGTAGTACGCCTTGAAGCGTGGGTCTGACACATACATCTCCCCAAGCCCAATGTGGTATTCTTTGCTGTAAGCAGGATAGAACATGCATAACCATTGTCTGTGCAAATCACAGGCTTTTTGTGCTAATTGGCTGGCTGGGTTGCCTTCCTTAAAGGCTTCTAGCAACGTCTGTTCTGCCTTCTTTCGTAATTCCTCGCTTTTTTCGTATTGCTCACCACTCATCCCCTTTAGATGGGCGTTGGATGCTTCCATGGCAACATCGCCCCATTTTTGGCGAACCTCCGCTCCATAGTTCTGCTCATTTTCATAAATCAATTGTTGCTTAAATCCTTCAAATTTTTCTTTGTCGGTCATTTCAGTCTCTCCTTTCATTGTGGCTATAGATTTTGTTACATTTACAATCAAATCATCTAACCGCTTACGTTTTTTATGAAGTTGTGCTAAATGTTTTTCAAAAGCCAGCTCTCTGTTAAAATCTGGGCTTATAATCAGCTTTTTGATGTCGTCCAGCGAAAACCCCATTTCTTTGTACAGTAAAATCTGTTGTAAATTGTCTACCTGTTCTTGCCCGTAATAACGATAACCGCTAAAAGCCACTTCTGCTGGCTTCAAAAGTCCGATTTTATCGTAATAACGCAAGGTTCGACCGCTGACCCCTGATATTTTAGATAGTTTATTAACAGAATATTCATTCACCAACTCACCTCCTTCATAAAAACCATTATAAACTATGACGTAACGTCAAAGTCAAGCGTTTTATTAAAATTTTTTTTGCTATTGCTTTACTGCCAATACTCTGCTATACTGATTTCGACACAATTGTACTATAATTACACCAAGGAAGGCTAGGTACAAGTTAATGAGTGAAACATTTAACGAAATTTTTACCAGTACAATACTGGTTTTAGGTGGTTTGGGGCTGTTTTTGCTGGGTATGCGTATAATGTCCACGGGTTTGCAAACAATAGCTGGCGACCGCTTGCAGGGCTTTCTTAAAAAAGCCACATCAAACAGGCTTTTAGCGGTTTTTGTGGGTATTGTTGCAACGGTTGGTCTTAACAGCTCTACAGCATCAACTGTAATGACGGTTAGCTTTGTAAATTCTGGGCTTATGAACCTGTCACAGGCAATTGGCGTTATCATGGGTGCAAATGTGGGAACGACCCTATCTGCCCATCTGTTCACCTTTAGGATTGACGCATATGCGCCCATATTTATCTTTATCGGCATTGTAATGTATCTGTTTATCAAAAAGAAAAAGGTAAAAAATATCGGATATGTTATTTTAGGCTTTGGTATTTTGTTTTTTGGTATAACCACCATGGGTGGCCCATTGCGAGAGATGGGGCGTACAGATGCTTTCCAAAGTATTCTGCTAATTTTTGAAAACCCATTTTTGGCTTTGCTTGCTGGCTTTGCCTTCACCGCTATGGTACAAAGCTCTACCGCAGCCACAGGGGTTTTGGTGTTTATGTATGCCCAAGGCGTACCAATACCCTTTGAAACAGGGGCTTTTATAATACTTGGCACAAACCTAGGAACAAGTATCACTACCCTAATTGCGTCAATCCCCGCAAACCGTGCCAGTAAGCGGGCGGCACTGTTTCATATAACCTTTGATATAATTGGTAGCTTGGTGTTTGGTTTGATAATCTTCTTTATACCTTCAATTTTGGCTTGGTTCCAAAGTGTGTGGTATCACCCTGCAAGCCAAATTGCTTGGTTCCACACCTTATACAACTTTGCAACCCTGTTCTTGTTGCTTCCGTTTGCAACTTTGCTTGCAAGACTAATGGAGAAGGTTATTCCTGTGAAAGAAATTGAAATGGCAGATGCTACTTTTGAAAAAAAGCTTATGTATATAGATACAAAAGTGGCGGTTGCCCCTCCCACTGCGGTGCTTAATGCCCATATGGAATTGTGTCGCATGGGTAAAATTGCCAAAGAAAACCTTGCCATATCCCTTGATGCCTTTTTTGAAAGAAGTCCAGAGAAGGTTAAAAGAGTGTTTGATAACGAGAGTGTAGTAAACTATCTAAACCACAACATTGCCGCCAAATTAGCTTGGATTAACCGCATGGAGCTGTCCGATGCAGAAGCCAAAAGGGTGGGCAATATGTTCTGGATTTTGTCTGACATTGAGCGGATAAGCGACCATGCGGAAAACATTGCAGAGTATGCGGAAATTTTAATTGACAATGAAAAGTTAAAATTTTCTGACGAAGCCATTTCAGAGCTTAAAACCCTCGGCGGAGTAACATTAGATTTACTTGAAGTCGCCTTTGAAGTATATGAAAATCAGGACGAAAGTAAATTGCCCCAAGTACAAATCTTGGAAGATAGGACTGATGACCTTTCTGGTGAATATACCGAAAACCATGTAAATCGCCTTATTGCAGAAACCTGTGAGCCACGTTGTGGTGCAATTTTTACCGATATGATTGGTGATTTAGAGCGTAGTGGCGACCACGGAAATAACATTGCTTTTTCTATTTTACCTAATAGAAAATAAGGTAACGATATACCATTTAATACATTAAGGCAAACATTGTGCTTGCCTTTTTTGTGTTTGGCGATATAAGAGCGTCATTAACACCTTTGTTGAAATATAGCGAAAAAAATGTTGGCAAGACCTCTGAAATGTGATACAATTAGGTTATATAACAAATGAGAAGGGAGGTTAAAAATGTACAAAATCGGTGAAGCTGTGGTTTATCCCATGCACGGTGCTGGCATTATTCAAGCTTGCGAATTGAAAAATATTGATGGTGTCGAGCGGAATTATTGCGTGCTACATATACCTTTAGGCGACCTTAAAATTATGTTGTGCGAAGATTCTATGCCCCACATAAATATGCGTAGCATTATGTCGGCTGACGAAATTTGCCAAACCCTTGCCCATGTAACCAGTGTCAAACATGGTGCGGGTTCTGATAATTGGAACCAGCGATACAAGGACAATATGGAACGCATCAAAACAGGGCTTTTGAAAGAATCTGCTTCGGTGTTTTACGAGCTATATTGTCGTGAGCGGATAAAGGGTCTGTCAGGGGCAGAAAAGAAGGTTATGACAATCGCCAAAAAAATAGTGCTGTCAGAAATTATGATAGCATATAATATCGAAAAAAATAGTGCTGAAGAAATTTTGGAAAGTTATCTTAGCAAAAAAGCAACTGCATAGGCTACATAATCAAATACTTATAAAAAATTAAAGGGATTATCACCCTAAATTAAAAATGAAAAGAGGAGGCCGAGTGTAACAGCCTCCTCTTTTACACATAATCTATAGGTTTTGCCACATAGATTATGTTATGCAAGCCTTACAAAATCCACCCATACCGTATTTGACGGTAGGTTAGTTACTATTATCTTACATAACAACCCTTTTTATGCAAATTATAAGCCTTGAAATTTATTTCCATTTCACAGTGTGTTATTGAGCCAAAGTATTAGTTTCCAAAGCTCTGCTGGTAAGGTTGTTATTGCGTGCCGTGCCTGTGGTGTTGCGTCTGTTTTCTTCAAGACGGTTACGTGTTCTTGTGTTACGTACATTACCATCACGGACAACTCCGTCACGTACATCGCCTTCCCTTACAATGCCGTCGATGGCAACTTCATCAACACGGTTCACTGCTGTACCATTTCTGTCCACTAGGTTGTTGCGGTTGGTGTGCAAACCATCATTTAACCCATTTGTATGCAAACCATCATTCAAATGGTTGGTGTGCGTTCTTCCGTCCAAACGATTTGTATGCAGACCGTCATTTAAGCGGTTGGTATGCAATCCATCATTCAAATGGTTTGTATGCAAACCATCATTCAAGTGGTTGGTGTGGGTTCTTCCATCTAAACGATTTGTGTGCAGACCATCGTTTAGACGGTTTGTGTGGAAACCATCTTCAAAGCGGTTGAAGTTAGCAGCGCCATTTTCCACCATATGTGGCTGACCAGGTGTAATTTGTCTTTGGTCAGTACCACGTCTGTTACTCCAACCTTGCAACCCTTCTTGAGTTAGGTGGTGATTTGCCGCATTGTCCCTTACAACACCTCTACGGGTATTGTTAAGGTTGTTACCTAAACGTCTACCCAGATGTTGGCTGGTGTTGTTTCGGTTAAAAGTTCTGTGATTTCTGGCAGTGTGATGGGTGCGGTGGTTTGTACGTCCAGCGTGAGTTTCGTGGCGTACAGTGGCGTTTTCTGCTCTGTTAATAGCAGAAGCGTTGTTAGCTAGGTTTGTTCCGCAACCAGTGGCTGCAATGGCGACCAATGCAACAGCCGCCGTGGTGATAATCCTTTTTTTCATTTTTGTTGCCTCCCCCTAATAATTAAGAGGTCGGTCTTGGATTTACCGAGGTTTGGTCGACAAATCCAACGCCGCCTCATATCGCAAAGAGCCTCTTGACTTTTTGCCCTTTGCTTGATATTATTTTGGCTTGGAGGGAAAATTAAATACTGTATAGGTTTTGGATAAGATAGATTAATATGACAGGAGGGCGTATTTATGCGAACCAGCGGACTACTGATGCACATAACAAGCACCCACTCAGATTTTGGAATTGGTGACCTTGGACAATCGGCATATGATTTTGTGGATTTTTTGAAAAGTGGCAAGCAAACAATTTGGCAAATTTTGCCCATTAATCCCACTGGTTATGGTGATTCGCCATATCAGTGCTTTTCTACATTTGCAGGCAATCCCCTACTAATAAGCCCAGAAAAACTGCTGCAAACAGGCTTGCTTAATGAAAACGATTTAGAACACAATTATAATTTTCCCGAAGGTAAGGTAGATTATGCTGGTGTGATAGAACTTAAAAACCGTCTTTTACGTAATGCTTATGCTAATTTTTCACCCTGCAAAAATTTTGCTTCATTTAAGAAGAAAAATAAAAGCTGGCTGGATGATTATGCTGAATTTTCTGCTTTGAAGGCATATTATGGCGGGGCAATGTGGCATACATGGGAAGATGAAAAAGTGGATGTGGTAGAAGAAGTCGAGTATCACAAATTTTTGCAATATATATTTTTTAGGCAGTTTGCAGAGTTAAAAAAATATGCAAACAAGCACGGCGTTAAAATAATGGGTGACATTCCTATTTTCGTGGCTTATGACAGTGCGGATTGCTGGGCAAACAAGCATCTGTTTAAGCTTAGCGTTGATGGCACACCGACCGCCGTGGCTGGCGTACCACCCGATTATTTTTCAGAGGATGGGCAACTTTGGGGAAATCCACTATACGATTGGAAAGCCCACAAATCCGAAGATTATGCTTGGTGGGCAAGTCGCCTATCAAATGCCATGGAAACCTTTGACATAATACGTCTTGACCATTTCCGTGGTTTTGAAAGTTATTGGTCAATCCCCGCAGGTTCAGAAACTGCCAAGGAGGGGAAATGGTTATCAGGACCTGGCAAACCCTTTTTCGACGCTATGAAGCGTCATTTAGGGCAAATTCCTCTAGTGGCAGAAGATTTAGGTATAATCACGCCCAAAGTCGAAGCATTGCTTGCAAAACTGGACTTACCTGGTATGCGTGTTTTGCAATTTGCTTTCGACCAAAACCCTGCAAACACCCATCTGCCCCACAACTTTACCAACAATTCGGTGGTTTACACAGGCACGCATGACAACGACACGTCCGCTGGTTGGTATGAGGATGCAGACGAGAAAACAAAAGACCAGTTCCGCAGATATTTTAACATAAGTGGTGAAACCCCCGCTTTGGATATGATTAGGGCGGCGTTTTTGTCCACGTCAAACACCGCAATAATTCCCATACAGGACATTCTGGAGCTTAACAGCGACCACCGAATGAACACGCCAGGCACGACTTACAACAACTGGCAATTTCGCTTAAATCAAGGTCAACTTACTACACATCACATCGAAAACCTCTGTTATCTCTCAAAACTCTCCAACCGCAACACAAGTCGGTAGTAGGGGCGGGTTTTATGTCAGGTTATAAATATTCCACTCAAAATAAAGCACGGCTTGCAGGTCTAGGTACCCGCAAGCCGTGCTAACTTTATTAAATTATTTCTTTTGGTTGCCACCTTTATTATTGCCATGCTGGTTGTGGTCTTGACCACCGTGGTCTTGTTGGTTAGTGTCATTTGTGGTTTTGTTCTTATCCATCTCGCAAACCTCCTTTCGCCACTTATATCGAAAGACTTTCGATATAAGCCAATGTTTTACTTACGAAAGTTATTATTTTCAAGATGATGAAATAATATACAGAAAAGTTTCAAAATTTTTCAAACCCTAACCACGACCATTAATGCCGTTTCTTCTCTCCAATGGTTTGCGTACACGTTTGCGTGTAATTTCCACAAGCCCAAGGGTTGTCATTCCTACCAACAAGGCAGGTATGCGGTCTTTATGTAGTTCTAATTCAAAGTCTTTTAGTAGGCTGTGCATATCTGCTTTGGATTGCATTCGCAAAAAGTCAACAATAACAATACCCGACAAATTACGCAGGCGTAACTGATATGCTATTTCTTTAGCAGCTTCCATGTTTAATTGCAACTTAGCAGCTTCCCCGCCTTTGCTTTGGAATTTGCCAGTGTTTACATCAATAACAACACAAGCTTCGGTTTGTTCGATAACAATAAAACCGCCACATTTAAGCCAAACCCGCTTGTCATAAATTTTATCTATTTGGGATTTTACAAAATGACTGAGGAAAATCGGCTCTTCCTTTTGGTGAATGGTAATTTTGTCAGCAAAGTCTGGAAAGACTGGTAAAAATTCTTCTTTTATTCTGTTAAAAGTGCCAATGTGGTCGATTACAATTTCGTCAACATCTTCCCGCACCACTTCCATTAAGGTTTTGACGATAGTGGACTGGCTCCAAAGGGTTGCGGGGGCGGTTTTGTGCTTCCAGTTCAAATTTGTACTCCAACGAGCCATAAGAACGTCAATTTCTGCCTTTAGGGTCGCCTCATCCTTACCTTCGGCAGCAGAGCGTATAATGACAGAAAAACCGTCGCTTAACATCTGACGAACAGAACCCTTTAACCTTTGGGCTTCTTTGAAGTCCTGTATTTTTTTGCTGCTGTTTACACGGTCGGCTTCCAGAGATTCATATAGCATTATATAGCGACCAGTGTAGGAAATGGACGATGTGACATTTGGACCCTTATTGCCCACCGCATCTTTTAACACCTGCACAGTGAAGATGTCACCAGGTTTAGCGGGGGGTCTACCAGGAGGGAACAGACGACGCTCTCGCCCGTCTTTGGTGTCCAAAAAGGCTTGGCGGTCGTGTCCTATGTCAAGAAAAATAAAGCCCCCTGTCACCTTTCTAACAATGCCAAGATAAATGTTACCAGCCAAAGATTCTTCGTTTCCGTCCTCCAACAATTCCAGCAACTTACCATCCTTGGTCAATGCGGTGGAATAGCCGTATTCGGACTTACTTATCAAAATTTTCTTCAAGAATAAGCAACCTCCTTTCGTAGGATATTTGGTGGGGGGCAAAATCCCCATTTATGTGCTTATTTATGAACTCTGCTAGTAATTGGGGTTTAAGGTTTTTGCCACTGCCTGCCGCAAGTGTTGCAACAATGGTGTTGCCTTCTTGCTCCAAGCTAAAAATGTCCTGCTTGATGTCTACGATTTTTGTACCCTTTTTATTTTTTGTTTCAATTTGCATTTCGGCTAAGTTTTTCAGCAATGATAGGTCTAGTCTGTCCAAATTCGGAAAACCAATGCAATACACCGCTTTATTCACGAGACCAGCGGCAGATTTACCAGTGCTTGGCACTTTGTCGGCTGATGTT
>Ga0123352_10020352_pt1 | contig 10569 bp, 7 predicted proteins | sample TergutLab28metaG_FD_89700 | JGI IMG/M metagenome (GOLD analysis project Ga0123352, IMG submission 89700) | Labiotermes labralis P1 segment gut microbial communities from Petit-Saut dam, French Guiana - Lab288 P1 | ecosystem: Host-associated > Arthropoda: Insects > Digestive system > Gut ... | reverse complement strand
ATAAAGTTTGCAGATGATACTAGTGTCCTTATTTCTAAAAACAATTACAACAATTTTAAACGGGGATTAATTTAGTTTTATCACACACATCTAAATGGTTTCATGCTAATCAGCTCATTTTAAATGTCGGGAAAACAATTATAGTAAAATTTACTTGTACAAAGTTATCTTATTATCCATTACATATTGAATATGCCAGTAAACTTCTTACTGAAGTTTTCTTGGTATACGAACTGATGATCACCTTAAGAGGATGTGATATAGAGCTGATACTCCCTAAATTGCATGCTACCTATCTTGCAGTTAGAAGACTACTTTATGTTTCAAATACTGATGCTCTTTGGAATGTATATTTTGTTTATTTTCATCCTATAATTAAATACAATGTAATTTTCTGGGTGAATTTTACTAACATAGGTTGGGTATACTTACTCCAAAAGAGGATAATTAGAACTATAGTGGGAGTGGGATCTAGATAGTGTATGGGCTAATGTAGGAAACTTGATGCCTTCCCTGTTCCACATTCATATATATATATATATATATGCACACACTAATGATGTTTGTTATTAATAATCTTGAGAGTTTTCGGACTAACTCATCAGTATATGGAATGAACAAAAGGAACAAAACTCATTTACATAGGCCTGTCACAAATCTTCCATATTTTCAAAAAAGTGTTTCTTACACCTGTATAAAAATCTTTAAGTCTACCTACTAACATTTTGGAACTCAAAAATGATAAATTACATTTTAAGGTTGCTTTGTGGAAGTATCTTATTACTCTCTCCTTTTATTTAATCGAGGATTTCTTATACTATGTCATGTGTCTTCCACACCTGATATTTGTAACTCTTAATATATTTTACAGTAACAGTTTCCATTTTAAATCTGATGTTATGGCAATGATGTTCTTAATATTGTTTTGATTGTATAATGTAATTATTTTATATTTTATTTATATTGTATTATTTGGTGTTCTGTCACATGTTTTTAATTTGTGTGTATATATTGTCTGTTTTGTAGCCACTACTTGTTTCACATTCAGCTGTCTTATGACAGGTATTGGATCTGTAAAAAATGCGCACATGTGTGTATACACATGTACACACACACAAACACACACACACACACATGTATGAACATACATAAATATGCACATATGTGAGTATGCCATTTAATGATGGTATATCAAATGCTGTTGCACCTGTCACAGAAGTTTATTTATTGGTGCTGAGCAAGATGCAAGACACCTATAGTTCAACTGTAGGGAGCTTCACAGTAGAAATTCAGAGTTGCCTATTTTAAAGTAATATTCAGCTATTGCCCTGACAGATTAAAAACATCCATGGCCATGGTGGATGGTCCAAACCAAATATGAAGGTGCCTTTTCATGAAGATTGTCTTAGCAATACCTGGTAAGTGGTGTCTCCACAGGTACAGCTGACCACACCTGAACTGCCTGCAACATCCAGAGAGAACTTGTCTGACCATTCTCCATCTTCAACTTTAATTGAAGCTTTCTTCTTCCCAAAAAATGACTTAGCTCTGAATGAGAACAACACAGGGCCTATGAAGCCATCTGGGTGGTAAATTATATTGGTAGTCTCCTCAGATTGCTGCAATTTATAACAGGTTTCAAAAAATATTGCCATAAATACAGCATTTTTTAATGCCTATGAAGAAGGAACACCAATTCACCTTTTATGAGATATAACAGAAACCATAAAAATTAAGATTTTGCAAGAACATGCATAATGAGTACATGTTAAATTATCAATGATCAAATCACTTACTAACAAGATTAATTACTTATAATGAGCATCTTTAGATTTCTACAGCTGATTTCTTAGTCTGAAAAAATCACAAACAATGCAAATAAATATGCCTCTCACACTGGGAACACACAAGGGAGTTTAACAAAATATGTAACAGCATGTTGACATGACATAGCACCATCCAACCATGAATTTCACCATTTAATGGGAATGTGTGCATTATATGTGTCACCTTACAGCCACGAGCAGGTACCATAAGCATGCCATATCATCATACAATCAATTTCAGAATAACAGGCCTACTGGAGACATGATCAAATGTTGAAATATACTGAGTGATTCAATTTTTGCACAGGAGGGAAGTCACACTAGTAGATATTCATCACCAGTTGGAGGAGGTGAATAAAGAATGTGTAATGCCACAAAAACATAATGTTATATTACGTTTTGCTGCATGTTCTTTCACTAGTGAAAGAACATGCAACATAAGAGTAATTACGGTGGCATAATCACAACCTCTATATTTTACACGCGGTACAAATGAATCTATATGTATTTATACTTGTCGACAGATGACAGCACAAAACAGTTTCCAAACAGTGAACATCCAGCAACTTTCACTAGCAACACAGGACATTCATTAGGTTTGGACAGTCATGCATGAAAATTATTGTGACATACAAAAGAAAGTAAGAAAATTTTACAAAAAACATAATCCTACCACACTGCTAATCGAGATTACATCAATATTGCCAGCTCTGTGCAACATACTGTCACACATAGATATAATATATAGGAACCTCTTTAAACTACATCTTTAAGATTTTTTGGATTTTAGTGGAAAATTTTATGGAATATTTTAGGTTTTTATTATTTCTTAATTATGAACAATATTTAATGTATTTTATCAGGTTGATTTTGAAGGCAATGCCTTTTCTACAGTATAATACTTTTCCATTTATGTAGTTGTATCCTCTACCTGATAATGGTCCAAATGAATGACCAAAACATGTTGTAGGGAAACAAGCAAACGAATTTAAAAGCAATGCCATAAGCAAGAAAGACGATGGCAACTGTCTTTTGGGATCATAAGGGCCACATGTGAATTGCCTGAACCTGGGTGACACTGTAGCTGCATCAATTCGGCAGGGCAGTCATCACAAAAGATCTGGGTTACTGTACTAAAACATTATCATTTTGCCTGGTAATGCCAGGTTCCATACTGTCAACTGGACTCGTGATTGGCTACAGCACTACAACTGAGAGGTTACAGACCACCCTCCCTCAGTCCCAATCTCAGGCCCAGTGATTCTGTCTCTTCAGACCCCTTACCAAGCACCAGGCCAACAAATTTTTACAACAGGTGCCCGCGTGAAACATGCTGTCAACTCTTGCCTACAGACACTTGACACTGACTTATTACATGCTAGGACACAAACCTTAGTGCCACAGTGGGACAAATTCTTAAACATCCTTGGTGATTACATGGAGGTCTGATGAGTACCATCTGCTGCCGATATGCCAAATGTATAAATACAGTACTCAGTATTAGAGCGTTTGTTACCTCATTTTCTGAAACTCCTTTGTACATACACAATGCCAATATATCCCAAGCACAACAATGACTCACATACAGCCAAGGTGAGTGACTATCTATGAAAAACTAATTATTAATCTACTGACATACTGATAAGTAAAAATACGTAACAGTGATGGCAATATTGTTACTTCTGCATTTCAATTTACACACACAGGAACCATAAACATGTGAGCAATTAAGGTTAATAGTTAAATTAATGCTACAATGTTTACTGTACTCAAAGCATCTTCAGTGTAGTTACTATAACAAAGTGTTACATTACATAATTGTAGTACAGATGCACAAACTCCCACACCAGCACCCACACATGCACATGTACAGACACAGGCACACACCCATATTAAATGATGCAAAATGTTCAAGGAGATAAATGCATGTGAAAATGGTAATACTGTTACATAAATTAATCACGTAACAGAAAAATATATTAGGGACACATTTAAATGTATAAAGGAGGAAATAATACTCATGACTGAAAGTGGGAGATAATTCTATTAAACCCTTACATAAGAAATGTGAAATAATTTCTGGTATTCACATTAACAGCAAGCAAACTCTCTTCTCACTGCCCACACATCTGTTGTAACAGACAAAAAATGATCGTACATTATACTATTTCTCAAGCACTTTATGGATGGCTCAGTATTGTCACTGCACCTAACAGCCAATGTGAAGACATGAAAGGCACTTGAATGAATATGTCATCATACAGCTGTTCAGCTAATCATCACAATCAGTATAAAGCTCACTACCTATAATCCAGTTTGATGGGCTATCAGAACTTAGTAGCATGCACTCCAGCACAATTATCATTGCACTGGTCTAATGGCGAGACTGTAAGGCACTTCAATCTGAATACCTGGAAACAGCTTATATCAGAGTAAACTCACACTATTATGCAGCAGATGTGAACAAACATTGTTGTTAAAAAATTCTATGAACTTTCACTCATTATTTGCATGATATGTTCCACAACGTTCCTATCTACAGGAAATGAGAGATGGACAACAATGGAACTTTTACACAATTATGTAGTGTTGTTACCATGATGGCCACATACAAATTAATTCTTAAAAAGTTTATTTTTATGATAATGAATATACCACTGTATTAGGAAATCTTTCATAACACAGCTGCTTCAGATTCATAATGCAATTACTAGAATGAATGGGTAATTCACGTTATAGCAAACATCACTGTACAAGGCTGCGTAGAGGCATCAAAGGAGTCTAGAAAATGGAGTGTTTGAATAATTAAAGATAAGCATGTAGGTGCAATAATATGATTTTTAAATGAAAAGTTATTATATGAACCTAGTTTTATTGTATGTCTAATTTATTTTATCAAGAAACTAAGGCATTAAAGGGCATATATATATATATATATACTATTAACTCTTTGTTTTCAGTGCAATATTCTGAACCCCATTTCCATCTTCATTTGATATGGACACAGCTTGCAAGTTACATGGTCCATATTTGTCATTTCTACTGAACTATGTGGTCACATTCTCACACTCTACATACCAAAATCTTTAAGCAAACAATATTTGTACCAACTAAAGTGGTACAAGAAAAGTTGGGAGTAATCAATGCTTTTTGTAAATGGTCAAAGAAATGAGCATGTGTTTAAGATATCTTATTTCATTGGTCATGTCAGCAGTGGGGAAAAAGATCTGAAGATGTGACACGAAACTGAAGGCATGGCTGAGGAAAGCAAACATTCTGCCAACTGACAGGCCAAGCATAGTCGGCTCTACATCCACAACACAAATCTGAAGCTGTCTGAGGGTCAAACTCATAACTGCATAATCAGACCTGCACCAAATTCCAAAATTATTTGCTACCTACAGTTTGTCCACAAGTGCTTGTAGGCACATCAAATCAGCATCAATTCTGCAAGGCATATGAGAAAGCATGTAACTTCAATCACCAATCACACACAGTCCTGGAATAGTATTATTTAATTAGCAGCATGCTTAGGATGGGATACTGTACAAGGCACTCCAGTAAACCCACCACCATGGCTGCTCCTGTCCCTGCTGTCCCTGCTGACACCATACACTCTCTGTTAAAATTCAATGCTGAAGATGACTTGCCATTAGACAGACTAAGATTTGATGCCCAGCGCTGAAAATATACATTTAAGTACCAAAGAAAAAGCACAGAACAGATATGGAGCAAAACATTTTTACAATTACAATTCCTTATGAGGCTAACTGCAACGTCCTTGCACTCCATTACTCCATTTGGCAAGGTTAAGGTTCATGTTAACAGCAGTAGGAGAAGCAAGGAAATTGAGTATTTTCTTCAATAAAACATGAGTCATGATCTCCCTAAAGAAGACTGGTGAATTAAACCCAGGAGTCTTTTTATTGCTTAGCTCTGATGTTTGGCATTCAATATGTTGGAAAGGCTTTTCGCAAATATTACAGTTGCAACCTTTATCAGGAGGTCTTTCAATAGATGTTGCTGGGGGCTGTGTATTGAAGGTGATGGCCTGATTGGATAAGTGTCAGACCATGGCGCTAGCCCAGGTGACTGGAAATGGAAACTGTAACATTCATTAAAACACCAGGAAAGCTGCATTCTTCTATGCTGCCGAATCCTGTAATCCTATCCAATACACCAACACCGTCTATTAAGGGTACAGAAAAAAAAAAAGATTCCAAAAACTGCTCTTCTGGGCCATAAAGCAGCATGTAGTGGCAATTCCTTACCAACTCTACTACTACACGCTGCTTAACAGTCCAGAGGAGTGCAGTTTTCATCCACTTTGCGGCAGAAGCCTGAAATCACGCAAAAAAGATTCCTTCCACTGAACTCATGACTGTCTGTCTTCCCCACTTACTCTTTTCTGAAGTCAACAACTTAACTTATTATCATTTGAAAACTGTCCAACATTGCATTGACTTTCAATATACATAGAAATAATAATGAAATTAAGTCACTAGTGCAAAATTATTTTTATTGTTTGTGTGATGGAACCACTTGGAAAGGCCACACCAAGAGTAATAGAAGATGCAACAACTCTGGCCAGTTCTAGAGAATTTACTGACCCAGTAGCCAAATTCAGGTTAATTAAAAAGAGCATCAGAATGCCAACACAGTAAATACCAATTTTATGAAAACTGGTTGAAGTGATTCTGTTTAAATTTTAATACTGCATAATGAGGTGAGCTGAGTTGCAGACCCTCATCTTCAGTTGTTTTTCCTGTGGGTAGCATGCATGTTCTTATTAATCCCGGGAATTAGCCAAACTCTTTTAAATTTTCTTTGAATATTTCAACTGTTACAATTGTCCTTCCTAACCATGAATTAGAATAAAATATGGAGCAATTACATTTTTATTAATAACATTACAGTACAGGCTTTAAGTTGGTTAACAATGACGTCAAGATTTCAAGCTTTCATGATCAATCATTTTAACACTCACTGGCTAGGAAATATAAAATTCAGACCATAATTTCTTATACAATAACCTACTGTGATATATTAGGTACAGCTGGATGGTTATGTGCAAACATGGTGAGAAGGAAACAAAAACACAATGCATACATGCCTTGGATGGGATCCAACTTAAGAGCCATCCAGGTTGTGTGAATGTGCTTCAGAGATTTTACTTCTTACTTTTGTTACTGTAGTGCAGAAGGGCCTTAAAGTTTGACAGTGACAATAAGTTTTGTCACTGCAATATTACATCCACCATGTCATAATACTGGCATCAGCATGTTGCAACATATTCATGCTGTCATTAATCTCAATATTCAGTGAATGGCAGAAATGCACAAATGAACTTATAACATGACAATGTAATAAAGCTGGTGTCTGTAAATCAATCAGACCAATCACAAATGAAGACAGACCTAAAAAGTGTAAATTCGTATTTCTTTTCTTGTAGTGACAGTGCTTGTTAGTCCGGTCCCAAACCTTTTCGAACACATAAACTTTACTTTTGAAAATAAAAACCCTATTTATAAAGCCAGCAGTCATTTGTAGCATGACACCATGCAGACAGGAAGATAATTTGTAACAAATCAGAGGAACCTACTGCCTTCATCATTATCTTCCTTCTACCCTGAAGCAGCATGCAGCATGTTCCTCTGCAGCACTCATAACTATCAAACTACATGGCATCATACTCCCAAAGACAGCAACCTTAATACTCACTGCCACAAAAACCTGACATCTAGAGCTGTACATGTGGCACCCTGCACACAAGAATTTTGTGGAATAAGCTGAACCTGCATAAGAACAGTCACATCAATCCTACTCTAAAATGGTGTTTTGCTCCATCAATATAACATATACTTAAACAAACAATACATTCTCAATCAAAATATCCACATGGCAATGTAAACTGTTATGCCTAATTTAAAGAACCATGCTGAACTACAATAGTGAGACAATAGGCCACCATAGAAGTACCATCTCCAGCATGTGAAACGTGTAAACAGCACAGGGAAGTGAAGTAAAGGACATTCCCTCAGTCTGTGTGAAGAGATTTCTACAAGAGTGCAGATCAGTGCAGCAAGACCTGGCCAAATACAGAGGAAATTCAAGTACTTTCAGAAACACCTGTCTACAGAGATACAAATATCAGTAAGGACATATTCTGTAATATCACACTGCTTCTTCCCTTTGCTTACGTTTCCTTCCTCCACCTTATCTGTTGTGCCAAATACATCTTGCATGTGACCCCAACTATCATGCCTCAACTCTTTACCCTCCCTCCTTGCATTTCTAAAACTCAGGGTGCATACTTCACATCTTTGGTCATCACTTTGTGTATACTTCAAGTGGTGGGTCCCTTATTAGCTCCAAAAGGGGGGCTGCAATATTTTATGAAGCTAAATTTTGATTAGGACCAATCAATTTTGTTGGCCACTATGCTGACACCCCACGTGAGGACTGACATGTATCTTTCCTGTAACTTTGCCCACTTAGATTTTCTGGTTGAGGCATTTCTTTGTTCTGAGCTGGGAAACCATGCTTCTCCTGCCTAATTTCATCTTGTTTACTGTATCTGTGATTTTGCTAGTCAGCTAGTGTCCACGCTCATTTGTAAGGGTTAATTACTATGGAGCCACATGTGAGTCCTTATAACAGAAAATATATAAGATAACCATAATCTCCCTGTCCTACAGTCCCACATGGCTGCAACCTGTGTTCTTGGCAATGTGGTCAGGTGCCAAATTTGTGCTTTAATACAATACTACAATATTATTTTGGTTGCACTGATGTTTACTTGGCTTTATATCATATCAATCCCAGTGATTTTGCTTCCTCTGTCTTGTAGGTCCACTATTAATAAGCTTTCACCCTTCATCCACATACTTGCTGCTTTGTTGATGAATTGTGCACAGGTGAGTTGCTCAGAGTGTGCTTCCTATATGAGTTTAAATACCACCATCAAACAGCAACTATGCTAGACAGTTTCTGAAGAAATGTTAGGCCTGACTGGGAATTTAAATTTTGCAAGATGTAGGAGGAGAGTTACAAACATGACAATAAAACTGTTTCACTCTTTAACAGGAAAATCATTTACAAATATGTGACAGCTGAGGTACCCACAGTGGTGGTGCTGAAGATTCAAGTTTTCTGAGATATTACTTACAAAGGTCACTTTTAAGATGTAAAGAGTACTGCCACACAGAGGTTACTTGGTAGTCCTGAATAGTCTTCTAAGTACAACTTACACATGTGAACTGTTCAAGCACAGAACAGTTTCTTATTTATGGTTCCACAAAATGCTTATGTCATTACTTTTATGAGACCTCACAAAAATCAACATTTTACCTACCAAATCTCAAGTTTAGATTGTGTTATGTAATATCTTTAAATCAGCACACGGTTATTACATGTTTATATTTTGATCATACTTTATTCTTTAAGAAATAAAATAAAACAGAAGGCTGTTAAATGATCTAATTAACTGCTATCAGTACATCAAGATCATACTATATCCATGGAGTGTTAATGAATGTTGAAATGCAGATTGTAGCATGTCAGCACCAGAGTCCTACCTAAAATTTTACATGACTTGTATACAATTTGAAGAGGAATATTAAAGGCACTGTATATGCTCACTACAGAAATCTAACATTTAAAATATGTACCAACTTCAGTACTTTGACTATCATGTAACTAACCACAACAGTAGGTAATGAAACACAAAACAAAGGCCATTTAGGCACGAAGTTACTCCTATAGAGTAAAAGGCAGATGAAATGAGAACAGCAGAAGTGTGGGATGTGCAAGATAATGATCCCACTAGAATAAAGAGAATGGTGTAATAACGAATCTGCTAGAAGTCAGATACATGCACAAAATGACCCAAAAGACACGAAGTGACGGGCATGATAACGTAAAGGTCACCCCATGACATGCCTATGCATGCACAGAGGGCGGCAGAGGTATAGCTCTAACCCATTTACAACCTTGGCTCTAGAAGTAGATGCATGGTCAGCACCATGTCCAGGCTGCTTAACACCTAGGAAAGACCTTGTACCCGATGTGCAGTAGGCTGGGTAGGTGTTGGGAACAGTCTGGACTGGCACGGAAAATCTCCCCTCCACTGGGATATGATTCTTGGTCAGTCCAGTCCGCTATACCAACTATGCTATCCGTGCCACTGGACAAGATGATAAAGCTGGCAAAACTAAAGGACATGGTCTGCAACCCTGGAAGATCTCCAGCTTCTGCCATAGCGTGATGTACAAACTGACACTGAAGAACCTAGATGTACACAGCATTCATTGTGTGTGTGGCTAGGTATACACTGGACAGACCAGCTCGTTCATTCAGACCATGGTGAAAAAGCACCAATGACACATCTGGCATAGACTACATGAAAAGTTGGCAGTGGCTGGAAACATAAACCATGACCATCACATCCAGCTCCAGGACACCAAAATCCTCTCCACCAAACCTGGCTACATGGACTGGTTCATTAAGAGGAAACTGAGATGAAGCTCCATTCCACCAAATTGAAGGATGGCACACTCTTGAGCAGGTCAAGGAAACCTCTCATTCATGCCTTCATAAAGCAGAGAAGTCTGCACCCCCCCCCCCCCCCCCCCCCCACCACCACACAACAACACCACACAAAAAAAAAAATTTTTTTCCACCCCACCTTTTTTCCCACCCAAATCTTTTTTTTTTTTTTTCCCCCCCGATCTCTTTTTATTTT
>Ga0123352_10020349_pt1 | contig 10571 bp, 6 predicted proteins | sample TergutLab28metaG_FD_89700 | JGI IMG/M metagenome (GOLD analysis project Ga0123352, IMG submission 89700) | Labiotermes labralis P1 segment gut microbial communities from Petit-Saut dam, French Guiana - Lab288 P1 | ecosystem: Host-associated > Arthropoda: Insects > Digestive system > Gut ... | reverse complement strand
TAATCTGTGTGTCTTTAAATTTATTAATCGTAAGAACACACTAGAAATCGGTTTTTACCTTTCGCAAGGCTTCAGCAAATAAAGTGACTAATGAGGACCAGGATATATAATTTTGTTTATTTATTGGGTTAGGCATAAAGAAATGTTTCATGTTCTGTGAACACGGTAATGAACTTTACGTTTCCTTGTAATCCGTGGGATATCTGTTGTAGCACAACGTCTGTTGTTGTGTAAAAAACAGCGTGGTGTTAGTGCACTAATTGTTTTGTTAAACTGTTTTATTCACCAACAAACGCACAAGTGTTTGTCTTAAACAGAATGTTAAAATCTACATTAAAATAGCTCCGACATGTTTCGGTGCAGTCACACCATCTTCAGGGAGCTTATTAAACAAAGTATAATTGATGGTTTCAACCAAATTTCTGGTACATTTTCTTGGCCTCTCGAAGTTCTTCGAAATGTGAGAAATTTAGAGTGAAGATGTGATTATTTTCACATAATTTTATATATACTGGATATTGCATAATATATGTACCAAATGAAACGAGAGTATAGAAAGGATCTAAAAATTGTAAATATTGATTTTTGTGTGATATTCAGACACCAAATAAAGAGTGAATCTAATAAAAACTATTAATTTATATATGGTCAATAAGTTAGATATGTTTCACTATCCAGATACTGTGTTAAATAAAATACAAGAAATAAATTGTAGATATCACTGACTATGAATGCTAAGCGTTTAGTTGTCTATGTCATTGGACCTGCTTCGCTTCCTCACCTTCTCTTGCACTTGAAGCATAAACATGAATAAGGACAACGTCTCTTACATAATCTGCGAAAGGATATTAATTGATTACCCACGTACATGTGTAAGAAGCCACAAATCCTGTGAAAACTGAAAGAAAACTTTGCAGTTACGTCTTTCCAAAATACGGTACTCGAATATCTCGTAATGTAATCTTTCAGACTCAATAGTATTCTGATCATTTTACGTGTTCCCTAGCCGCCGCAGAATAGACCGAAACATGTCAGTAAATAGCAACAGATGACAGAATATATTTGAACGTTGCATTTATTGTCTTGTTTTGTTAAGTGTTAACATTCTATCCCATCTGAGAAATCATTGTATATACTCCATTTCCTTTATACTCGAAATTACTGGACTTCTACCCCTGTCACTTAGTTCATCAAACTGACAAAATTTAAATTTTGTTACACAACGAATATATTTAAAAATCCTGAATTCCGCAGATGATTAACAATTTAATGAAGTCAGTAAAAACAATTTATAATTGGTTTAATGCCAAATAATACAAATGCATTTCACCAATTATAAATTCAGGGAATAGGGCTGCGGCCAAGATGAGACCACAAATACTATAAAATATAAGGAATGTGCAATAAACTTTCACCGTGTTTTAAATGACAATACAAATTTGATATACTTAATAATAATGCCAACTGGAACCATCTTAGTATCATTCATGAAGAAGTTGAGTTGTATAGCTAGAAAGGCAATCCGAGGAATTGTGACGTAACCAGGGTCGGAGAGACACAAATTGGAGCCTCAAGTTAGGGTTTTAATTTGGCGCTCGAACAGGCTAAATTGTTTTGGTGATTTCAAAAAAAAATCTTTAAAACCAACTAAGATTGGTTTGGCAGTATTTATGACAATGTGTGCCCGAATTACAGATAAATTTCGGACAGGTTCTTTCGTATGGGGAAAACCGAGTTTGCTCGTACAACGTTTCCCATTTTTCCAGCGATTTCTTAGTCTTCGTTATGGTTTGGCGTCCCTCTCATCTGTCCGGGTAACCTTTACCTTACACTGGCCGTGGCGTAAAAAAAGATTATTCTTTAAAAATGCACTCCATTTAATATATTATTTGAAATTAAAAAAATTGGACATACATATACTTATATATTAAGGATCTCAAATACTTTGCCAGTCAAACATTATCAGGGGTTTGAGTACAAATGGCAGTATACCGAAATATGTTGGGTGTGTAATAAATATATTCATAATTTTGTACCTTATTGATATTTAATATCATTTTTCTTTCCTAAATTGTCATGATGAGTTTCAAACACATCGACATTTTTTGGTAAGTTTGTACTATAAGATATTAGTTGCATTACGTCCCGGTTGCCGCGCGGGCTAAAGCATGGCATTACGGCAGTTCTCTTGCTGTGATGGTGGGTTCGAATTCCACCGGAGTCATGAAAGTCTGTCTTGTGAGTGTTGCGTGTTATCAGGTAGAGGTCTCTGCGTCAGGCTGATCGCTTGTTCAGAGGAGTTCTACTGACTGTAGTGTGTCTGAGTATGATAAAGAACTTTCAACGCGGATGAAGCCCGGGCTCATTAGGGGCGGATAACACAAAAAAATACAGAATATTTATTTACATACATTCATCATTGTCACATTTGACACCGGAACAAACTTTCCCGCTGTCAGTTGAAACTCCTTACTAGCTGTAGCAATGATGAACATCAGACATCGCTGAAATGGGATAGCAGTTCCCACCCAGTCACACCCGAATGCCGCGTCTCTCACACTCTCCGCCTGGAACATTTCACATTTAATATTTTAGGTCCTTTAGAAACGTCCTGTTTGTTTTCTGAGACTTGAAACTTATATTTGTTATTCCTATTACGTTGATTTTGTGTCACAGCGTGGCGGAATCATACTGAATCATACTGAGTTTTTCCATATATTCAGAGATTAAGAACTTATTTCTCGCCATCGTGAATTATTCAAATGTAGATTCTCTTAGATTTGAATTATAACGTTGTGTCATTTCTCCCGTGCAGTGGGTACTGTGCCTCCTTCTCAGTTATAAACCGGCCGGGTCGGGGAAATGGCCACTCATAATTTTCCAGCGGCGGAGTTTAAAATGGGTAGATATATATATTTGCCGCATTTCTCTCTCTTCTTGGCATGTAATGGGCAAATTTATTTTATGTACTATCGTCCATTAAGATTTTCTGAATATATGACTTTCACATGTACATTTTCATCTCGATTTTTGCTTAAAAGTTTCATCATATCCAAGCCGTTATTAATTAAAACTGCTCAACCAAAATTTATTTTAAGTAAAGGTTTTATTATTTTATGACCAAATATATGTACAGAATTTTAGCAATTTTGCTGTACCTGATTTTATTCTGCATTTGACCAGCTGTCAAATAGTTTCTAGCATACGGTTATTGTGGTTAAAATATAAAACACAAATTTCAGACACAAAAATTATCCACAAAAATTAAATGCCTCTAAAACGTATCTGTTGAAATATACTGCCCTTCATTCATAATTCTCTTAGGGTGTGGTAGTGTTCAAAAGATGACAGTAAACACATGGAACAGCCACACTGTTCACACATTCATGAATGGTCCTTCCGTTCAGTGTAACCTGCTCATTTGGGCTGGAACACACACACTACATTACTGATTCCGATTTGAAGCTGTGTGCGGTATAGATTTTTAAAAGGGGAATGAGCAATTTCTCTGAAAATTTCCTAGAAAATAAGAAATACTTCTTTTTTAGTAAGATTTTTTTTACTTCTGTAGTTTCCATTACATAAGTTTGTAACGTTCCTGGACTTGATGCCACTAAATTCATAAGATTGTTATCCACGATTAGTAAGAACGTAAAATTTTGACGTCACCATCACATAATCACCAAAGATTTTATGAAAAGGAGAATGTTTTTTGCTAGAATTATTGAAAGCGAGATAATGTCTAAACACAAGATATTTTATTTTTCAGCAATTAGAAATAATTACGTCCCTAGTTACACAATTTCAAACAAAATTTATGTTTTTACTTTTAGCACTTACGATAAGAAATGTATAATATCATGCTTTCTGCATGCGGTCAAAAAATGTACAAACCTGATTCAAATAATAGAACTTGTTTGTTAAGAAAAAGAATATCATTTTTTTTTTATTTGTATCCCTGACGTGCAGGATATCATTATAAGCTGGAAATAATAATTAGTATTTCTGGCGAAGAAGAACTTTTAAAGGCTAATGAGATTAAATGTTCCTATGCAGTTACTATAATGTTCAAAATAATATTGATATTTTGTATAATTAACACGTTTTGAATTATCTTATCTATTTTGAAACAAGGAGGCCAAAACGTTACAGAGCAGGATCCAAAAATTAAAGAATTTCTAAGTTCCCAAAGTGTTGTAAGTTAACCGCATTCTCCATATGTCGTTGTAAAAACAACAATAACAATAATAATAATAATAATAAACCATTCACTATTACTTGCTGTGTCAGTTGTGTTCCAAACCAGCAAATCGGAAACACGTTACAGGCCAATGTCACATAAACTGCCACTGCTTGACTCATATCTGCGTAGTCGCCCCAAGCCTGGAACAGTAATGCATTACAATAGCAATATGCAAAGTAGAAAATAAAATAATTATAAACATTCTTAAAGAAAAGTAATTCATTTAAATTATATTTAACTGAATGAATTTTTGCTGTTGCTTTATTACATGGCCCGGCGCAATTCTGGTGGAAGATGCGCTGCAAATCCATTACAGTTATCATGAAATTGCGAGTTTCCCTGTCCACTAGGAGCGAAAAAGAAGTATTTTATGCCATTGATCGGTACTACATTGACAATATTTCGTTGTGTCACATTGTATTGTTGATGTTCCTCTCCTTGAGGATAATCTTCACATGCCACTTGCAAATTACGATAACTCATCGAAGGACTTCTTGTTTAATGTCTGGAACGACTTCTGGGAATGTGACCTAATCTTTATCTTTAAGTGTTGGGATCAAACTCTTGTGGTTTTCTAACTTGGAAGAGTGGAGTTTGGGCTGAAGTGCCTATCCATGACATTCGTGCCTTCAGTTACTTCCTGCGGCGGCCGATTTTTCGTGTGATCTGTGATAATTTTAGACAATTTCACAAAATTGCGAAAAGTGAATATTAGTTTCGTCATATCTGTCCGCATGGAACACCAACCACAAAGGACGGATTTTCATTTAATTTGTTATTTCAGTATTTTTCGAAAATCTGTCAAGAATATTCAGATTTCATTAAAATTTAACAAATATACTTAGTGCTTTACAAGAATTCCTAAGTATATTTATGGTGATATCTCCCTCAATTCTTCTTAGAATGAGAATGTTTCAGAAAAAGATTCAAATAGAAAACAAGGCATGCATTTAGGTTGAATGACTTTTTTTTTTTTAAAATTCTGTCGTGGTTGAGACAATTTGAAAAATATAGTAGAGACGGACAGGCCTCAAATGAATGGTTAACCTATACGTAGCGTATTTGATAGCTAAGTCTAAAAGCTCAAATTCAGAATATTTAATATGTATTCCTTTTCCACGTCAAAAATGTTTGCACGAATGCGCCTGAATGTTACATTGCAGTACATTGTCTGCATTAATTTGAGAGAAGTAAATCCTTCTAATAATTTGTCAATTCTTTGTTTGTCTCTAGAAATCAATTGTAGGTAAAATTCGAAATTTATGTTTTTATTAAGAATATTTGTCCAATTTTCTTCTCAGATAACGTCACTCAAACCAGACACCGACTTCACTATTATGAAGATGATGTTCAACCGACCGAAGTGTATTTTCTTATTTCCACTATATGTTGTTGTGGGTTTATACATATGGACTCAAACATGACCTTACTTCACACTAGAATTGTCCCTTCCACTTCAACATTAACAAAAGAAACAAAATTCTAATTTACACTTACACTTTCCTTAGTGCTTATTCGTTTCTGTATCTTCCCATTACGTTGCATATGGCTGTAGTGAGAGATACTTAAATTGCTGAAATAATATATAACGTTGAAAAAGTGTAATACGATTAAACCAATTGCATCACAGGAGGTAAATGTTGATAGAATTTGAAAACATAAGTCTATTAAATATGAAGTTCTGATGTTTTTGTATCAGTCAGTATAATATCATCATTTTAGTTACTATTAAATAAAGCAATATAATGACGCTACAAGAGGTAGGGAGTTTCCCAAACTTCATATTTTTTACAAGTATTCCCATGAAATTTGTTTATCCCAGTGTCCTAAAAATTGGGATTGCGGCCTCTGGTTTGGTGGGATTTCTAGGTGGGATTGCACTTGGAGCATGAATGTTGTCTATTTTGAGTGCTGTGTGAGGTCAGGCAGAGATTTTGCGTCGGGCTGATCAATAGTCCAGACGGAGCTTATAGATTTTAAAACGTCTGAGTGAGTACGGCATGCGCCATGAAACATTTTCCCTGAAATTCTGAGAACAAATCAATGTGACCTACTGCGATAGAGAGGATTGTATGGCTGTTATTAGCGTGCGTATTTAAAATAAAAAAAATATTTCCTGAATAAAAGCTTTAACACATCTTTATATGGAACTTGGCAAAGTACATTGCACATATTCTCGGTGCTAACAGATAGTGAAAGAAATGAAAACATAGGCCACTGTGTGTCATCCAAATATTAGATCTCCAAATAGAAATGTCTCATCATGTAAAATATAGGTGCTTCTCTGGTGTATATTTACTTTAGAGCATGATATTATGGTCTGATAGGGAATTTGAGTAACAAAGTGTGGCTCTCAAATCTACGGAACGCCATACTTAAATGTTGCGACACAAGGATGATAATATTTTCAATCTGTGAATTTATTGACAGTAATACTTCAGTTTTCTGGGATGTGAGATTGCGCAATTTGTTTCTTTGCGTTTGTCAAACTTGATGTTAGATAAAATTACAATGCATACGTTGTGCATGACACATTAAAGAATACAAAAGAGGAATATTGTACATAAATCATTAAGGAATAAATATACAAAACGTCGAAAATTACTTTCAATGTCGGGAAAGTAAAAAAGCACAAAATCATTGATAAAATTTCAGGTACAGGAAAGGGAATCCATAAATTGGTGGTACAATTTAAAATTGATAGAAAAAATTGTCATAAAAATTTTATACATATTTCACGCTTCTTACTGATAGTAAATTCCCAACACCTGTACAATCAACACCTACAAACCGCAGGACCATCTGGGCAACAATATCTACAGCCATTTGTACATAATAAAGTGAGAACAGTACAATGTGAGTGAATAACAAAATGTTGACACTTGAAGAAAATTCAAGTAATAAATTTTAATTTTCAAAGGAAGATTAAAATCTCAAACAACCCACAACATAAACTAGACCTGCGAAAATTTCTACACGCCTTAAGTTCCGAACTCATCCACTAAGTGAAGATACGGCCGTAAAATTCAAGAACGTTTCATCAATTATTGAAATATTTTAAATTTTAATATTTTAAAAATTTCTTTAATAAATTTGTTTTGACAGATGAAGATGTATATCAACGAACTGTGAAATTCAAATCATAATTAAGACTGCAATAAAGTTATAAACATTTCTTTTTATATTTTATACTACTGACGTGAAGATGACCTTCTGAAGTCGATGAATTTTCCAAGCTTAAAGATATAAAATCTTGTCACCTGTACTAAGGCAAATAATTTTTCGTGCAATTTGGTACTGAAATTTCAATTTTGCTGATCGCGATATGCAGTTGTCACCGTCTTGCCTGAAGATAATATTCAAATGTTCTACCCTAGGATGGAGGCAGCTTGTGAATGCAAATCTACCTGACCAAACAGCCACACATATCACAATACTTTTCTTTCTAATGTTACAGGCTCCAAGATATTGTATACTGTACCGTAACCACAGAAACGCAGCGAAACACATGTCAGCCAGTGAAATCAGAAAGTGGCCACAAAGACCGATATTCTGTGCATCTTCCAGTTGTTGCATGTACCTGTGAGTGAAAAGAAGAGGTATATTGAAAATACTGGAAATTATTAGTGACAGGTTTCGTCAAAAGTTTTAAAGTATTACTATTCTCTATATTGAATTTAGTAGTCTGAAATTATTTCAGAGTGACTGATTTTATTGCACTTTTGACAGAGGACGTTTTAAATAACTATTTCGTACTTGCAGTTTTTTGATTAAAATATTCACGGGTAAATAATAACGAACTTACTCCATTATTTCCTGATGGTGTCGAATGCACGTGTTTAACTTTTCTTGCTAGTTAATGTTTGCAGTTGCATGAACTTGTTCTTCTTCCTGCACGTGATGAGACGTGATATGTTGCGATCTGATATCCAGTAGGGCTGCTTTCCCCTTTTGAAGCTGAGCACAGGCCACGGCTATCAAAATAGTACACAGAGAGGGGAAACCGAAGAATTGAGCCACTGACGGTAACGGTGCTAAACACTGTGAATAAGTTAATAGAAAATCTGAGTTTTTCATGAAATGAGGTCGTTTAGGATTGATGATGTTGAAACTAATTTCAGCCTCTCCAATGCCACGGTAGTAATAATGTATTTTGTGAAACTACTCTTCTCTGAGTTTCATCTTTTGTTTCGTCTTATGTGATATCATTTTTCAGCCAATTAATAACAGCTTTATTTTGTTACTGAGATGCATTTAGAAGTATCAGCACTGTATGTGGAAGAGGTTATGAATATTCTGTGACATCCTTTATTCTCCCGGTACTTTTACAATACAGCTTCATTCAATCTTCCCACAAGGCACTACATATTGTGTGGAATATAACAATGTTTACGTTGGTGCAAGAAACAATATATTCAGTCACAGTGGGCTACTTAACTTTTACTTGAAGTTTTTTCATTAAAGATTTTATTTATATAGGAAAACACCGTGTTTAAATATTCTATTCCTGGATACACTGTATGAACCAGAGGTTCCTTTCGTAATTCAATCTACTGGAAAAAGTGTCATTATTTTTCATTATTTAATTTTTTTATAGTATTTGTAAAAATTCTAGGTTCGGACAAACAACCAGCAGGATATAATTTGTCACACTCCATGTATATTAGTCCCACAGTGCCCTGATAGGTACAAAAGTTTACTTGTAATACTAAAGGAACTAATACACTGCAGATACTTTTGTTACAAAAAAAATTATATCGCCTTGTTCACGAACGTCATTGCGGGTCTTCCTGTTTTAAATTACTTGCCTTGTTTAGTACTTTGGCAGGAAGATCACGTGATGTCCGATATCGAAATGATGTACAAATGGAAAGTAGTTTTATTGTTAGGATCATTTTAGAAATATATCGTGAAACATGCGACCATTAGTGTCGTATTTTGTTTTGGAAGAGATTATATTACATGTTCTGCGGTGTCTTGATTTAATGCATGATAATTATTTGTCATATCTGTCTGAGTCAATATAAACAGTGGTTCTCTCATATGAAATCAGAAATTTAAACTGCCGTTAAACCCACCAATTTGTATCGCGCTAGCACAATAAACTTGTATTTGGCAGATACCAGTCTTGATTCCTGCTACACCAGGGATTTTCATTGTTTCCGCCTGTCCTTCAAACCAAATTTCTTAAATAGTACAACGACTAGCAAGAAAGATATATATTGGAAATTCCTTCCAGGTCCTAATCAACAACATTGTGGAAAAACAATAAAGAAAGTAACTTACATTTTAACTAAAACGGTTAAATTAAAATAATATGAGAACAGTTTCGAAGGGATTTTTTAATTTTTGTAACAAGCACGAAATGTTACCTGTGAGATGATAACCATTTCATAGAATGGTGAAACAGTCCAGTCGAAAGGATATCAAGTATTGAACACTGTTTCGTATTTTGTCACGATGCGTATAGTTGACTGGACACAATGAAAGCCTAATGTCAACACAACTATACGACTAGTGAATTTCAGAATGAGCGAGATCCATCCTCCCGGTGTTACGTGTCCCGTTTCAGCGTCTCTGGACGGCAGATCTTCCCACGTGAAGCTGTCTGTTAGGTCCATCACACGTTCAATACTTTTTTGTCGCCATCTGACACAAATAAACAGCATTATTTTAAAATGTTAGAGAAACGTAAGATTTGTAATAACAAAGAGGTAAATGTTATTTTTTGTTTTTAATAACCAACAAAACAGCCAAACACCATCTAACAACAATATTTAATTCATACTTTAATATGTAGGCTACAGGTTTCCCTCCCCTCGGACCGTCATCAGGTTGTGTATAAAAGTTTTTAAAACAGGGGAAAAATCGTAAACTCAGATATAACTTTCATGTAAGATTTGAAAATCAAATAAATATTATACAATTTCTTAAAATTCTGTTTATAACTTCATATTAAATATTTTTATCAATTATAAACGTCATTTCTTGAAATAAAATTTTGTCAATTTATTGTTGTACATTCTCCTGTTTGGTACCCAATCCAACACCCTTTTGGGCCACCGTTCTTCGGGCATTCTTTGGACGTGTCCATACCATATGAGTCTTTTCATGTTGATTGTATCCATAATGTCTTTGTTTGTATGTACTCTTCTTCTTATCTCGTCATTCCGTAAATATTCCAGTCTTGATACGCCGCACGCTGTCCTCCAGAAGTCCATCTCTAAGGCTTTCAGTCGTTTTTCATTCCTCTTGTTTATTTCCCATGTTTCTGAGCCATATGTTACTATACTTTCTACTATTGTGGAGAAAATCATCTTTTTCGTTT
>Ga0123352_10020346_pt1 | contig 10572 bp, 5 predicted proteins | sample TergutLab28metaG_FD_89700 | JGI IMG/M metagenome (GOLD analysis project Ga0123352, IMG submission 89700) | Labiotermes labralis P1 segment gut microbial communities from Petit-Saut dam, French Guiana - Lab288 P1 | ecosystem: Host-associated > Arthropoda: Insects > Digestive system > Gut ... | reverse complement strand
TATTATCCACCCATCTACGCCTAGGTCTCCCCAGTGGTCTCCTTCCCTCCGGTTTCCCCAGAAAGACCCTATACACCCCCCTCTCCTCACCCATACGCGCCACATGCCGAGCCCATCTCATTCTCTTCGATTTTATCGAGGAGAATGAGATGGGCATTCGACCCACAGTAACACAAACTTCCCCTAGCACCACCAACACCACCATCACCACCACCACCACCACCACCACCACCACAACTATCACTACCACCACCACCACCTCCAAACCCATTCCCTCTTCCCTCTGCAAGTAGAGATATACTTAAGTATTATATACAACAAAGCAGCCAAAATGATTAAATTGCCAGATTACTGTTCATAATATGAAACAGTCTGGGCAGTCTGACACAGTTTCATACAAACAATCTACTTACAGACGAAACGTTGTACATTGTGAAACACTAACGCGGATGATAGTGACAGCGGTTTCTGTTCAAACAGAGCAGTCGAACACAAAACGACAAGTTATCGTAAATTTAATACGTTCCACTTCCCTGAATTAAATCGGTAACATTTACAACATAACAATGGATTTTATAAACAATCAGAAATGTTAGCACCGACATCAAGACTAATAGCAGAAATTTGTCTACTACATTTTGAATACTTACTTATCAAACATAACATAGGCAAAATTTCAGTCGCATTTCATGCCACATATGTTGATGACATAATAGTTATTTATGACCACACAGAAGTCCCTCCAACCCAGACGTTAAACTTAGACAAATAAGTCAACAATAATTTAAATTCAGTCTCATTCAAGAAATAGATATTAACAACAGTTTTTTGATCTTCTTATACGTAGAACAAATCAGGAATTTGAAGAGTAAATATACTGAAAAACAACGTCCAAAATTACAGTGATTCATTTCACTTCCACCCGCTCTATAGAACACAAAAAACAGCAGCTTTCCGATTTCTATTAACCAGAAAGCATGAGTTACTTTTAACCACTAATACTAAATAAGAATATAATATTATATTACACATTGCTAAAACAAACGAATTCGCCCTATCTCCATTGTTTACGAAACTGAACATGGTGTAATGATTCATAAAACAACATCACCACTTACTCCTAATGCTCATAACTCTACACAGAAAATGTGGGTGACAATTACATTCCACGGCCCTCTAATACGAAAACTGTCACATCTCCTTCGCAAAACAAATCTCAAAAGTAAATTCCGAACCACGAACACCAATCGCAACACTATACGTACACGGAATAACAACAGCGTTACAAAACACCAAGTTGGCATTTACCAGGCGGAATGGCAAACATGTAAACTTTCATATATAGGAAAAATGCATTGTAACCTAGATCTCAGACATAGACAGCGCATTAGATACACCACGTGTAAAAACCGACAGTCAGCCTATGTCTAACACATTCTTCACAATGCATATTAATACGGACCCACTGATACTATCATGACACTACTTCAATCGGCGCAATCAGGCAGACGTATTAATGTATTAGAAAGTTATTTCATTCAGTTATTCCAATAGAATAATAAGATCGTTAATGAACAATCACGATCTACAGCTATGTCACACATGCCCCAAGAAACACCCCACACCCTCCAATCCACTCCTTAACTTCGACGCTAAAGATCGGTCTGCAACATTCCCACTTATTGCACACACCTCGATAAAAAAAACACAGGTACCTAACCATGGCGATCTAGAATCTAATCCTCACGCGAATCTAATCAGCACTAGTTTTTGCCGATATCTTAAACGAAAAAAAGTTAGTTCGCGGTTCTAATCCGCACCTCTCCTTCAACCGCCCCTTGCCTACAAGGCAGACTGATTGAATAAAATTGGACGTTACCAATGCTTTAAAAGTTATCCGACTAAAGCTCAGTGTGTGAATTGGCCATTTAACTGCCGACGGTACAAACGCACCACAGCTGATCCGAAGATGTTCTTTGGGAGGACGATGGGGTAGTGACTGGATGACGGATGATTCAGTTATGGGTGATGACGGCGAGTCTGATGAATAATAAATTATAAATATTATAAATAATGAATAAAATAATAAACTATTTTATTGTATTTTTCTTACGGCACGTACAGCGGCTCTATCATTTTTTCAAAATCCAGCTCACGACCGCGAAGCTAATCCGCACGCGATTCTGATCCGCATCTGAATTTTTAGCCCTCTGAAACTGTAAAAAGGGTGCGGATTAGATTTGAGAATATACGGTATATATACTGACAGACTTATATTTTTGTCTACGTTACTTTATTTTTGTTACAGGTTGCACATTAACTACAAAAAGCAATACACCCAGTTTTTAAAGAAATTGATTTTTTTCAGATATTATATTTGATAAACTGACATTCAGTGACTATGTAGGAAGTTTGATACATGCTTTGTAACAGTAAGTGATTCACTTTTGCATTTTAACTGCTCGTTTGGACTCCCTGTAATCTTGTAAACTACCCTGGTAATGACGGAGACAGTGGTTGAAAGATATACGTTGTGAATAACATGTGATAAACACATTTCACATATGTGCATTTGTAGGTCTTTTTGTTTAGACTGGGTTAAAAAGAACGTCTAACATGGACATAAAAATAACTGTAGCTGACGTCAAGTTCGCCTCTCATCGTCTAATAGGATGTGGCGTGGCGTTATAAATGAGACGGTACATCGTCATCAAAGAAATGAATCAAATTACTCTCTGAAACACAATACACTACATCTAAGATTAATTACATTTTAGAATTCTCAAATCCCTGAATTTTCATATTAGCGTACACCGTCTCCTTTAACAACTACATTCACAGATTTAATTATAAAAATCCACAGAAGAGCATCTCCCATATATTTCGGTACAAGTGTACCATCCTTACGAACAGTAAAATTCCAGTACTTAAAAACTAAATGTCAATGCAAACCTTATATGTATACGTTCTTCGGTCTGTTGCATCTTCGCTATTGATGTTCATAAAGTATTAAAGCACATCTATACAAATAATTTTTAAAATAATCTTAAGACCTCTATTATTTTTGAATTTATATTCGCCAGTTGATTCGAATTATATAGATTATTGCTTCGTTTAGCACAAAGGCTTTTAGATTTCGCAGCTAAATTTCTCATTTTATATACATTACTCAATGACTAACTCCTCAATGCACCAGCCATCTTTACCACTAACATAATAACTGTATCAATTTAATATTCCCAGTATGTACAGGGTCAAACTTTCTATCCACTCGCAACGCACTTCGTAAACTTTTATACACACTATTTTTTCCCTTTCACTATTATTACCATCAATAAAATTTTAAATTTTTCAGAAATCGTACTCAACTATCTAAAATTCGGCAGTGTCACATCCTATATGTTGTGTCTTCCTGTAATAACAGCAGGTTGTTAGTTTAAACTTAATGATGACTTACATGTTCCACTTTCTCACATGTATACAAGACTACATATTTCAAAAAATGTATGTCAGGAAGTCCTACTTACGGGAAAAACATGTGGGTTCTACTAATATTGTACAAGTGTGCGCAACACTCCTATCGTATTTTAGGTCAGGTATGATCACTGACACTTTGTATTTCATATGTATACAATTCTGCCAATGTATATGGTTTAATTACAGAATGAATTGCAATAATCAAGTCAAGGTCATGAAACGTCGCCTTCGACCTTGACTACAATGTTGGGTATTATCGTAATAAAACAAACCGCATTATTGACTGTGTGCTGTTATAACTTTGTTCAACCTTACTTCATATACAGTCTGAAAAGTTATATCAATGACCTACCCTACCATTTGTTATCTTAAACATTATAAGTATTCTTATTGATTTTACGTTGTTTAGGAGGCAATAGCAGCGGCGGAATAGTAAAAGTAATGCATGAATCTGTTGCAGTACTTTGATCAGCTGCGAACCATTAGTACCAGTATGCAGGTTACTGCGGTGAAACTCGATTTGGCATAGTCAACACAAGGAATACTGCTACAGTGTGGAAAATAGGACGCTTGGCAACATTGATAAGATAATGTTGTGGAGAAAATTAAATTATTTATTTAATCCTGTTCAGCCATTCTACTACAGAAAGTCATCCAGAGTCATGTAGTCTATTGACAAAAATACCGAACATTCAGGACAAATTTTGTGTTGACAGATATACAAGGTTACGACTTCAACGCCAAATTATGTGAAGACAAGAGAGGCAATTTGTGTACGGCGTAATATTCTGGCTTGTGCAGGATGGAATGAAACTGTTTAGTCCGTTTTGAGATGGAGGTATTGATTGAGATATCATGTGGGGTGTGACGTATAATATTGGTTTTAAAGTAGTTGGAACGTACGATTTTGTTAATTAGGGTGTTTTTCTGGAATGAGTTGATTCTTATGATGGAATAATTGTATGTATAGCTAAATGGTACACATCAGCTGCTGGCTTATGCCGACGATGTTAATATACTGGGAGGAAGCATACACACTCTAAGGGAAAATGCAGAAGCTTTAGTAGCTGCTACTAGGGAGATTGAACTGGAAGCAAGTGCAGATAAAACTAAGTACATGATCATGTCTCGAGATCAGAATGCGGGAAGAATTCAGAGTGTGAGGATTGATAATAGGCAGGCAACACGGATACCACTCCAACCCAACCTCACCGAAACTCCAACACACATCGAACCAAGAACAATACTACCAATGTGCTAATTCAGCAGAATAGTCGCAAGCTCCTGATTATGGATATATTAATGTCCGAAATATGTTGAGCACATAAGAAGTGAAATAAAATAGCAAGTGACATCAAGTTGGTCTTTTATTCTTCAACCTTTTTTGTATTCGCCATTAGCGTCAACGTATACGAAATAATGCTTCGGTTATTACACAGTTCTTTAGATTTCTCAGCTTTATATCCAGTTTCATAAACACCAATACTCAAAGATCAATACCTTACTACACCAGCCAGCTTAACTACTAATAAGACATCCCTCCAAGTCTTGTATTCCCACTGTCTACAAAGTCCAACTTTCTAAGTACGAACAACACACTTCGTAAATTTTAACCACTTTATTTTTTGTTGTCTCCTTCACAGTTCTACTATTCTTATCAATAAAATTTTCAATTTGTTCAGAAATCATGACAAACAATCCAAAATTCGGCAGTGTCAATCCTACATGTTAAGTCTTTCACTAATAATCTCAAATTGTTAGTTTAAACATTAAGATGATCCACATATTCCACTTTATCACACGTATTCTATGTATACATCATAAATAAATTTCAGGGGATTCCTCCTTTGGATAAACGTGTGGGTTCTCCTAATATTGTACAAGTGTGCGCAACACACTTCTCGTGCTTTAGATCAAGGTCAATCTCTGAACCGTAGTAATGCATATATTGGTAGCTTTGCTAATGTATAGTCTATGATTACAAAATTCATTGTAGTTTACATGCCAAAGCCAGAAAACCTCCCCTTCCACCTTGACTACAAAACTGGGAATTATTATAAAAAAAAAACAAATTATTAATTGTGTGCTGTCACAAATTTGTTCACTTCTCGTCACATCAAGTCTGAAAAGTTATATAAATGACCTACTCCAGCATTTTTTTTTATCTTAAACACTAGAAATTCCCTTATTGATTTTATGTTCTTTAAAAGGTAATATCAGCGGCCGAATAGTAAAAGAAATACATGGTTAAGTTTCAGTGTTTTAACAGCTGCACAACATTAGTATCGGTATGCAGTTTATTGTAGTGAAACTTTTTAGCCAAAGCAATGACTTGTGCTTCATTTCAGCAATACTGAAAGTTGGCAACACTAATTGAATTACGTTGTAGAGACAATTTAATGGTTATTTTTTCTAAGCTGTCCTTTCACTATACAAAAACACCAGACCCCGCTTGGTGTAATGATAAAAATACCGACCATTCAAGAGACTGAGTGTTGACAGATAATGAAGAATATCACTACATCTCCTGGTAATTTGAGGACAAGATAGACAATTAGTGTATGACGTGACATTGTGGTGTGTGCGAGAAATATTTACACACTTTCGTCCGAAATGACAAAACTGTTAGCACTTCCCTTGAAAAGAGAACGTTTATTGTGATTAATGTCGTCGCTAACAAGGAAACGTTCTTTGGTTAAATGTAAAGTTTTATAATTTATCCCCAAATTGAAATAATTATAGATTTTTTAAATGTTTTCTTGTGCTTCCAATATAAAATTTAAGGGGAACCTGTTCAGAGGAGAGGCGCTGATGAATGCGAACAGATGGACGGACAATGAAGGAAATTGATTTTTCTTCCGAAAATGCCCACGCGCATACAATACTCATGTAGCAGTGGAGGGAATTTTTCAAGGAAGAATTTTATTATTTTGATGGCGTGTGAAAACTTCGAGAGTTGAGCAGCGGTATATTTTGTCGCCTTCCAAAAGGAGTCTAAAAATTACTTCCTCCAGTGGCATGTATCTTTGTCCTTAGTGACGACATCGCCTACATTTCGTGCAAGGATTTTAATGACCCGCGAGAAAATATTTTTCAATAACACTGAAAAGAAATTTTTATTTTAATTCTTACCACTAAAACTACGGGAATATGCAGTCAATGGTTGCAATCAAATGTGCATTGAATCGTTCTGTCTAGGGCATTACAAACGTCTGCGTGTTCTCTAGAACTACCTTGACACATCTGGAGTCGAGGTGTCAAAAAGGGATATCAAAATGTGAAATTAAAATAAAACGAAATTTCATTACTTTCATATTAACACCCGAACATAATATAAAATATATTCCGCTTATATGTATGTACTAAATACATACACCTACGCGTATTGACGTCAGCTTCATATATTCAATAGTCCTTAAAGATTCGACTGAAATTTTGAATATATAAACACAGACAATTTGAAAGTAAAGCATTAAAAAATCATAACTTGCAGGAATCCAAATTAAACACTCCATATTCAGGCCTATCTACTTCCTCTTCTCTAATTGTTTCCTGTAAATTCTTCACTGCAGAAAACTCTTGAATTACTGCCTTGTGACTTTTAACGAAGCGTTGCATAGGAGATGATTATTTACCCTTAAACAAAGAGCAAGTCTTGCTTTCACATTTCCTTCGAGTGATGAAATCCACACAGGCGCCAAAAGATTGTCGAATCCAACACCTTCCTTCCGTCACATAAAACATCTGCAAAGCTAAAAATTTCATATAACCTTATAAAGGAAATGTATGTGTGAATGATACAAATAATGATGACATAACAGGACTTCCAGTCACCACACTAGGCTTTTTACAACACGATAGACACTTTGAGATATTTTACTACGGGTCCAGAAGTCGGATTATCACAAGAAGTTCGAAAGATACTTTTAGCAACCCTAATTTCCGATAAGAAAACTGGGGAAATTTACCATCCGCCTTCAGTACACACTCACAGAATAACTGTTATATTTTAGGCACGGTGTGCATCTGTTTGGAAAGACAATTGTGTGATTCAAACAAATTCACAAAGCAGTAATTTAACCAAACACATCGTTACGTTTACACTAAGGTACAGTTTATGGCGCTTATTTTAACACACATTTTCATGTTTACTGAGTTATGCTGACGTAACAAAATTTACATTATATTGCAAGTCGTAAGTCGATAGGGAAATGAAGTGGCATAGCAACTGCTGGAGACGTCACAGCCTTCAGCAGGATTGTGGAAGGCCACATCACGGTAGCAAGCAGCACCCACGAACACAAGACTGGTCCATTTAACACAACAGCAGATGTCACAATTAAATTTGTGCCGGATCGATGTGAATAAGAGCCTTCGACATATATAATATATATAAACATATAACACATAAAATTATGAATCACACTGTGAATGTGACAGAAGACATTCTGTTTCACTTGTTACCCTCAAACATTACAAATTGCTTAATAATTTTATTTTCTTTAAGAGGCAATATACAAAGCAATACAGCAAAACAAATGTCTGAATCAGTTTCAATATTTGATATGCTGCATTACGGTAAGTATTATACTAACATAATTATCTGTGTTTTTGTTCAGTGTCTTCTTCCATTCTTTACAGATCTGACGATGGAAAATTTTTTTTTTCGGGAAGGTAAACCTGCAAGCAGTCGGTACCAAAATGCAGTTTTCTGTGGCGAACATCGCTTTAGCATAAATGCCCAAAAATGTTTAATATTTTATTGCAGCAATTCCCACGGTTGGCAGCATTGTCTGGAGGCTAAGTTTTGCCTTAAATTTTTAACTTATCCTGTGCTTCAGAATAACATCCAGTGTCAAAGTTGTTGGTGACAAAGTCTGAAGATTCAGGAGAAGTTTCAAGATGGACACCTAGTCGCTTGAGTAAAAAGCGATAGGCGGTGTACTGTAACGTAACGTAACACTGTAAAGCGTTAGCGTTAGCGTTAAATTTTTACCTCTTCATTTACCGTAACGGCCTGGCAACGCGTGGTTTCAGGGTTCCGCACAATGCAATAGTGTCGTCGCTCTTCTAGGAAATTACGCAGCGTCGTTTGGTGTTCAGTTATCGAAATTTCTGGACTTCATATTGAATTCACCTTCTTCCTTGATTGCTCGACCCAAGACATAGGAACTACAGAGTGTCCTGAAATGTTCGAAACCATCAATCAATGCAGGAAATATTCCAGAACAGCGAAGACATCAACCCTGAAGCCATTTATCTCCAAGAGTGCTATATGGCCATTCAATATCGATAGTTTTAATCTAACATATACTGGTTGGTCTATCTCCGTCATCAAACAAATTGAATCTTGCATTACTAGTAACGAAGCGGAGGGCGTCTACCACACAATCTGAGCGTAAAAACCTTAGTATAAGTTTTTGTTATTGGATCGTGCTCTTAAACTCCATCATTAAAATTCGCACTAACCAATATACAGAAGCACAGTATTGCAGATTAATTTTCAATCCGTCTTACTTTTCAGATCTCAGCTAAAGTCACTCACAAATGGACACATCTCAAAACAGTAGCCATTCACAAATCACACAGAAGGTTACAGCAATATTAGTGTCCAGCTCTAATAACTGTTTGACAGCAGAGCGAAGATGGTGAAGGCTAAAAACTTTATGGCGTATCGCAGTATCACTAAAGCGGGTATCGATGTGTACTACATCAGGTTCAACAGAAATAAATATGTGTCTTCTTCTTAATCTAATTCTACAGCCACGTGCACATTTTTCGTGCTGTCAGCTGTTAATTACCAAATTGTCTGTAACGATTTATGTTTTCGCTATGTACAAAGTAACAATTATTTCTATCGACGTCATAACACAACCGATGAAAGAAAGTTACGACTTGTTACACAACTGTTTACAGAAAATTGTAATTTTGGTAAACTTTATGTGATCGGTGTTTGTTCTCTCAGATCAGTTCAGTTATTATACACTCCCTGCACATTAACATGTAGAACTGTTACACACAGTGTACACTGACAGGTTGCGAAATGAATGGAAATATTAATGTAAATGTACGGCGACTCCTACGGTGTGCAGTTCATGCAATTACACGGACACTGCATTAGGCGAATTCTTTCATCTGCAATGTGGGTTCCAGTTCCAAAACACTTCCTGATTGCAACAAATGAAATAATCAATAAAAATTAACGGGTTAATACAGTGTTCTTAGTATAGTGCAAATATAAAAATAAGGAACAACAGAAACAATAATTATATATCTTCTCAGCGTGTAACTTTTGACGTAACACCATCCAAATATTCAGACCTGCAACTAATCGGGGTTGCGGTGGGGGACGGTGAGAGGAATGGTCAGCTCTCTGCACAGCATCACGGTAGCTTAACTTAAAGCAGAAGCCTGTGTTTCGTAGCGTAATTTTGGAGTAGTCTGACCATCCAAATGCAGCCCGTAGTCACAAGGGGCGTTTCTATTCACCGTAGTTTAGTAAATACATACTTAAGAGTGCAGCTGCGTATCTCCATTGAACTTCATAAACTGAACATTTTCTATGTCATAATACTTCACGTGTATCTCCTATCACCTAATGATAGTGCAGTTTCTAGTTTCTAGACGCAGCAACAGTTCCAGGTCACGTGATGCTACGTGCTTGATTTCTGTCTCCGTTGCGATCTGGCTAACATCATAAGTGGTATTGAGTTGCTACTGTTCAAGGTTAGAATTGCTGTCCGATATTGACAAACACGTTAATAACAGCCGGTAACATATTGTATACCTCAAAACAAGCGAAGTTGAATGTACTGATGCATCACATTCTGTAGAACATTTTCAATCTGTGCCGCATGTTCTGCGCATCCCGTCCATATGAAGCTTCGATCGGTCCTTTTAAAGCCTTTCTTTCATAAGGGGCTTTCGAAGTCAATTTTAGGCACTGAAACTTACGTTGTAACACAAAATTACTCTTTCAACAAACAAATCCCAAATTCGAGGAAGAGGTCTGGGTCGATTGTTAAGACAGAGAGTTTGTTCATTATTAGTACAGCCACAGTTTCTGGACCAGTAAATTATTTTTGCATTAGTAGC
>Ga0123352_10020345_pt1 | contig 10573 bp, 5 predicted proteins | sample TergutLab28metaG_FD_89700 | JGI IMG/M metagenome (GOLD analysis project Ga0123352, IMG submission 89700) | Labiotermes labralis P1 segment gut microbial communities from Petit-Saut dam, French Guiana - Lab288 P1 | ecosystem: Host-associated > Arthropoda: Insects > Digestive system > Gut ... | reverse complement strand
TTGATAAAACACACATTAAAATACGTACGTCTAATCCATTAAAATTTTTTAATATAACACTCCTTCATGTTTCAATCCTTCCGGATCATCATCAGGGAGTAAATGTTCCTATATATGAAGTTATTGAATATTTCTATATTTGTTGATGTTATTGGTATGATGGCGGCATGCATGTGGTTGTATAGGATATGTTGTGTTCGGTTGGTCTGATCGTTAGACGTACGTATTTTAACGTGTGTGTCATCAAGTAAATAAATAGTGCAATAAGTTGGTATTTGAAAAACAAGTGCCTATAGATTTAAATCATGTGCATTTCTTGTAGTGATCCGACTGTATCAGTATATTTTGACCACTGATGAAGTACCAGCAGATTTCCACTGTCTTCCTGCCTTGATCCTTCCATTGCAGCATAACCTGACTGCTTGTGTTCTTGTGGATTTACATTAAATGCATTAGAAACAGTTATAAGTTCTCATGCAGAACTGAAATATATATATATTTGAAATTATGTAAAACTGTTAGTTGATTTTAGATTGAGTTCTTTAAGTGTGATGCCTGACTCAGTATCTACAGCAGATTTTACCAGTATGGTTTATTTGTACATATTATGAATATCCTTAAATTTATGTTACATTTTACTTTGTGTATATTTTATTTAAGTCAGTGAACCTCACAGTCTTTGATTATTATTGCTTACTGGGGTGTCAGATGTACTTGTTAATTTAACATCTACCACTACTTTAAGTGTCGAAATACAAATTGCGTGATATAATGCTTGTCATGATTCTAACATTGAATCTGTAACTAGGCACAAGGAAAGCGGTTAAGGATAGTAAAATCTAGTCAGAGTCAGTGTGCGTATGTTATCTTAGGTGCATTATTTTTATTGTTAGTCCAATTAATGTCCATTATTGCCGATTATAAAATTGAGGATGATCTGTATCATTTCCAGATGAATCAGTCTTTGGATTGTGAAGTATTGTGTTTCTGTACAAACTCTTATAATATGCTAACAAGATGTACACATGTACAGATATTGTGGTGTTTTAGATTCTGACATCTTGTTATCTTGCAGGAGGTTACCTGCATTCAGGAGAATCTTACACACTAAATAGAGGTTGTATATTTGTCCAAAACGTTGGTACCCACCTGTCAGATTACATGTCAGAACCAGGATACCGCATTATGAATGTTCACTGCTTTGAAAGTCTCATATCTTATACATTTCCACATACATACGCTGTTTTTCATATTTATTGTTGCTGCTGTGTATGTGATGTTCGTATTGTCAAACATAGATTCTACAACTAGAGGTATATTAAAATTTAGCAAGCTTACAGGGAAGTGTGGTTAATTCTAACCCATGTCCAAAAACAAATATTTTCTCTACATTTGAAGTAATTGTAAGGGATTTATTATTTGTATTTCCTGTATGTACCAGTAAATAATAAGTAATACGTGTATGAGCATGTTTTCACTTTTTACTGGCATCAGAAATACTGATCTGTGATACAAATTACACGTGTTACACGTAAATGTACCTTCTTAGTTCATATTGGTGTTTATGTTTTTGTTGTCACATAAATGGGTGATACATTGTGTAATCTCCATTAAAGGTAAGGTTCTGAGCAGTAGTTTTGTACATGTAAATATGTTTTGTTACTTTAGAAGACTTGAATTGAAAATAAATTGCATCATCGATTTTAGATAAGATAATGCAAAAAATTATCTGTCATGACAGTGTGCCATGAAGTGTTATAAACTCTTTAATATCTCATTTTACAAAGCGGTTTGTGAAATGGGAGAGTGGAGATCTCACAGCAGTGACTTTTAAGGTCTCTCAGCACGTGAACCTACATAGTGTGGTAGAAAGTATTGTTGGCATTACATCACAGAAGACAGTAACTTCCTTGTTATTGAATGCTTAACCTTGTTGTGGATTGAGTTCCTGAGTTTGGCAGTTGTACCTCTTTGCATTTTGTGGCAAACTGTGTGATTAAGTTGTCATGGCTGTCTTAAATCTCATGACATTAGCCTGGTTATAAGTGATTCAGGCACCTGAATACAATTACTTAAGATGATGAATCATCGGTCATGTACATTTTTGTTGCGAGCAAATTATACCTACCATTTTATATGGAAGAATGTTCAGAATGCTGCCTTGTGAACATCCGTTTCCAGGAGAGGTAGTGTCATATTCTGTGATTCTATGTCAAATGTAATTTTGGTGACAGTATTTTTCTGTGAGACATGTCTTTATTTTCTGATGGTGAGAAAGAAATGTCTATAATGTGGGAATGGGATGTTACTGTCACTGACGGTTGTTATTTGTCTTTTTTAACAGGGAGAATGGGAGAATAGTCCAGAGCTTTGATGATAATATTATGAAGTACTGGAATTGTGCTTTCTGGTTGATGGCATTAACCTATTGATAACACAAGGGCAATTGTCCTGGTGACCGTTGTGTCTTTGTGATGTAAATATAATTGTGACTTCATGTGGAATAGATTTGTCATTAAATTGGGAAGTTGAATGGAATGATAAACATCACCAACTTTGAAACTAACTCTGAGAATTTGGCAGTTACGATTACGCGTAGGAAGTTCGTTGGAGAGGGTGTTGTGTTGTGCACTAAAATATGTTTTGAGATTTTATCGTGGAAAAGAAAAATTGCTGCCCTTTCAGATATGACATTTGTGCTATTCGTTGTTGATAGCATGTAATTCTTGTACTTAACAAGTGGTGAGTTTGACCATTTTTGGTCATGTCAATGTTTAGTCAGTACTTATCCAGTCGTTCCCGTCCGTCCGCAGACTTTGTTACAGATGTAATGGGCCAGTGTTGTAGTGTGTTACAGGTCTGAGGACAGTGTAATTGGCAGAGTTGCAGGTGTATGTTTTTGTCATCCATCTTAACAATTATTAAAAATATAAGTTTAATGTATTTTAAGCGCACATTAATTGCGTTACACCATTTTCCAATAATTTTTTAGATTGTAGTCATCCAGGCTGTGACAACATGTAGTGTCATAGTTGAGCACTGTTTCATAGGAACCTGCTGCCTCCATCTTCAGAGTGAGTTGAAAATGGAGGCAGAATGTCTGTTAGAAATGTTAGCACATATGAGACTACATTGTGTTATAACCCAGAAATGAGTCTTAAATTCTTAGTACTCTGGAAACCTCATCTGATATGTCTGTGTATCCCTGTGACTCATATAGTACATTTTATTGAAGGACTTTATTGATTCATAAGATTATTACCAATTGTCCTGTAAGGAAATAGGTGTCTGTCCTTTTGATGTGGTTGTATGGAATCTTTCCTGTGTGTGTGTGTGTGTGTGTGGTGAATGCAGGTTGCCATACATTTTTACAAGTGTTGTAATTATTTTAATTGCCTTCTGTGTCAGCACGTGAGGTATCCGTCTTGTTATTTCACTTACTAGGATATATTTCAGCACCTACAAATACCACACCATTGTTCTGAAATTTTGTGTTCTGATTGTATACACTCTGTAAGTATGTGTACACAGGAATTGTTGAGACAAAGTTTTGTCGTGTTTATATTGCTCTCAGTGGTGCTGAAATAATGTATGCTTGTAAAATTAGGTGGACAACAGGAACGATGAAGATAAATAGGTCATTATTATATACGTTCCACACAAACATGACATGCAAACTCCATAGTTCATTTTTTTATTGTCTATTAAAATGTTTTGGATATACATGTTGACTGTCTGGTAGAATAATACAGGTACAGTAGGAAAACTGCTACACAAGAGGCCTTCCCTTCACAGTCAGTATGCTGAAAATATGTTAGATATTATTCCCAAAAGAGGAGTAATAAAAAGGAATAATAAAAAAATTTAAGATCACTGAAATTTTTTAGTAAAATTCACACTAAAATCCAAAACGTCATAAATGAAGGTGGAGACGTTCCTGCATATTGTACTTCGTACCATGTGTAATTTTAATTCATGGGTAATGAAAGGTTGCTTCATTAGTGCCAGCTGCATGCTCATATCCTTATAGCACAAGTACAATATACGGAAACATCTCCAACTTCATCTATGACATTTTGGATTTTAGTACGAATTTTATGGGAAAATTTAATTTATTTTCATGTTTTTATATTCGTTTTTATTATTCCTCTTGTGGGAATGATATTAATGTATTTTTAGCAGATTGATTGTGAAGGGGAGGCCTGTGCTGTAGCACATTTCCTTCTGTATCTGTGTTTTTCTACCTGATTGATGATGGTCAGAATGTAGGACCAAAACATAGTAGAAAATAAAAGATAAATGTATATAGTTTGTGTGTTGTGTTGTGTTGTGTTGTGTTTTTACTGCATTTGTTAATGATTGACTAACACAACAGGATAGTGTTGCCCAGATTTGAAGATTAGTTAGATTTAGCAGATACACATACAAAATGTTATCCTCAAGTGAATCATGGCGGTCCTAAATTACGTGTGTCATTATGGCATCAAACGGCAGCTGGGTTACATGAAGGAAATGTACAGTGTTCAGACCTTGTATGTAAAGATATTGTGCTGACTTGCTTCCTTTACATCAGACTTTAAAGAATGCCATGCTAAGCCATGCATTCTGGATTTTCATTCATCAGCTTTTGCAATTTTTCTGAATCTCTTAATGACACTGAAATGAATTTCAAAAAATTTAGAGAGTCATGTACTGAACAATTCACTACAGATTGTTTCAAACAAGCAGTAACCTCTTATATCAGCAAGTGTAGTTATTATAAACTGGCTGTTGTGTCTATGGCTTTCAAAACAAATTATTTATATATTTAAATTATTTACAGTTGAGATAACTTAAACGTTGCGCCAGTCATCACTCATTATACAGACGACTGCATTTTGCTCAAAAGTTTTGGAATAGAAACTTCCAAATAGAAGCCTTAATATTAGTTTCACAACTATATACAAGTTTCTTACTGACCTTGTTATGTCTGCCATTACCACATCGTTAGGTTCTGACTGCAATTTTTGTTGACAGAGACCCCATATACAAAAACTTTGCAAACAAATACGGAAGTGTGTAGCTGTAGTCATTCATGGTTGTCACCTCAGTTGTAAATGCAGCCATGATGGATCTTTACCAATATAACAAAAGCTTAAAATAGTTCTTTCACATACTTAGATCCTGGTATATGGGACTGTTTTTAGGAACTCAGATGAAGTTCTGTGTGAGTGTAAAGAAATGCGCATGGCAGTGTTTTCTGCATTGTCCATGATATTTCACTCATACCTCTGTTATTAATATTATTTTCAATAACTTGACAGTGAGGTACTTGAAAACACTGGCAGACATGACAGCGTGAAAGTTAAATGTATAACATTTTAGCCACATACATTTGATACACAAACAGTGCTGTCTGCAGACTAATTTTATGGTGACTTTGAAATTCTAAACTGTATTAAATAAGCTGATATGCTTGCAGTGCTTGATTTTGTTGTGTGAAATCCAAATTTTGCTTTTCTTTTGGTAGTAGGCATAGCTGCCTTAGTATCACAGTGTTACTGGACAATAATAGATACAGCCTTAAATTACTGATCAGACTGACAGAGCTGGGATCTGTCTTTGGCTTATAATACTAATTGTGGCCTGAGATGATAAATGAGACCATGTTCTTATTTATCTGTTTATTTACTTGTTATTTACTTATTTATTTTTCAATTAAGAGATAATAGTTGTTCAGTCAAAATGCAACATCATATTCTCACTCAATAGGTACATGTTTCAGACTGAACAGTCCATCAGGCTGATACAGGACTCGGTTACAGGTAAAATGCAGTTGCATGCCAAACATACAGCATATCTTTGTGTTAAGTGTGGGATCCCATATCACAAACATATCATTACAATAAAATAGTAATAATAAATAATGAATAGGAGAAGGTTAAAAATTGTGTAAAATATTATTTGTTTATATATAAATTGGTGGTTAATTAGCAGGTGTTAAAAGTACATTGTGCATCCACACACAGAAGTTATTTGCATTTTTAACACCTGTTAAACCACCACCAAGTTTTATTTATACACACACACACACATGTATACATGTATATACATACATTACATACATCTATTATCTTTTAATTGAGTTTACAAACACAATGAGCTGTGTTCCTGTCAAGTTGTTCATTTTTATGTGTTATACCGAACTTACATCTCCCCTATCCCAGTCTCTCTGTTTGTGTGGTTAATGTTTTCCTACCGTGATAACATACAATAACAGTTGCACTGTCATTAGGAATATACGTGTAATGACACACACCTGTCCACCGTTGTGCTGTATGTTGCTGAGAATCAGAATCAGTGTAACATTGTACATGAATTGAATAGATACAAATTTTACATCCAACTGGAACTAATGTGCACAATACAGAATTGAAATAATAGATAATAATTTTAGTGATCATTTTATCAAAAGCACAATTCAGAGGAGTGTTTTGTTTACACACTGTACTCCTCTTATGTCGTGATGATTGCTGCTTAATAAGGTACGTGAAAGTTGGATTTCATTAAATTGAAGATTATGCAGAGGTCTTTTGGCCTAATATTTCTGAACTCTGCCTGTTCTGTGCTGCATTGGAATTGAAGTGCTGGATACTGGGAATTTTGTTTTGGTGGTATTTGTTAGTCCACGTCTCAACTAAGATACTGAGTGTTTACTTGTCAGTCACAAAAGCAGTTTAAGCATTTCTATAATTGACTCGAATATTTTCATTTTTTTAAATGTTTAATACACACACACACATATATATATATATAGCTCCCAAGTTCCACCAACAAGTGATTTTGAATTATTGAGGTACACTTTTCATAAATAATATATACATCTACATTTGCAGTAATTTCCATTGCCAGTCTTTATGTGATATGCTGTCTTTATACAGAGTAAAAATTTTGAGCTTTGACTGCCTTAATGAACTTACTGCATCAAGGAATTTTGTAACATGCTTCATATATGTTGCCATTCTGCACAATGGATAGGATGTTTTCTGTATTTACTAACACTGTGGTGGACATCTTTCTACACAAGGTATATGTGCATGCTACCAAACACATTGGACAAATAAACTGCACACGCAAAGGAATTTGTCATAAATAAAGTAGAAGGAATGTTGAAAATTACTGACTATACATAATAGTAGTACACATTTTGCATTAATTCAGTTATTCTTCAGCTTATTTTCTCTTGTTCTTGTCAAGTATTGGATTTAAACGATCTTGACATTGTATGAATTAGAATTTATTTATACTGGAGTTACAAAACTATTGCTTAGAGACATTTCTTTATTTAGTATCTGTTACTAGGGTGTGTTTATTGGCATCACATAGGTGCATTTGCAAAATTGTGAAGTGTGATTATGCCTTGTTATTTTGAAGGTGTTTACTTGTTCAGTTCGTCCGTCTGTCCGCGTGAACAACTCGGCTCCACCCAGATGGATTTTCATGAAATTTGATGTATGAGTATTTTTTCAAAATCTGTCTCAAAAATTGAAGTTTTATTAAAATCTGACAAGAGTCATGTTTGCTGTACATGAAAACCTGTGTACTTTTGTGGTGGCATCTTGCTGCATTCTTCTTAGAATGAGAAATTATTCGTGTATAAGTTGTATAGGAAATCAAAACACACATTTTTTGTTCAGTAATATTTCATGCCATTTATGAGATAATGTTAAAAATTATGGTAGCGCTGGGCAGACCACATGACAATATGGTGCATGCACTCTGCATGCTGGGGGTAACTAAGGCTACAGACACACATTCAGGATATGTAATACTTAGGCTTTTCCACATCAACAATGGCTATGTGAATGAGCCATAATGGTACATTATACATACATTTGTTAAATCATAAAGTAAAATTTGAGAATAAAAATTTATTTAGTGGTTTGCATGAAATTATACATTTCATGCTAGTTTAAGTTTGAATTAGAATGTTTATAACACTGGATTTTCTGTTGTATGTGATAAATGCAGTGGAAAGATTTCCATGTATTTGAATCACTCTTACACTAGTTTTTCAGACTCTATATTTTGTTTATATCACTGAACTTACTGCCAAAAATTATGTGTGTTTTTGATAATAAGGTATCTGTTTTCAGTTACAGCATGGCGATGTTTTATTTTGATTTAAGCCATTTATATATTATTTTCCATCTACATCAATGCAATATGCATTTCTCCTTGTCAGCCAGATAAAAGTGTATGCATTATTGATGTAGACATTAAGCAATATATAAATTGTACTCTTTTTATTTTGCTTGTCTTACTGGTGTATGAAGGTGACAAGTCTCGAAAAATTATCACTGCAGCTGTTGGTAACTACCCATTAGTTTTACATTTTTAGCTGTGATAACAGGAAAATATTGCACTGTAGCAATATGTTGAGCACATTTGGTTTTGCACTTTGGTCCACCTGTGTTATGAAACTCTTCTGAAAGAATGTGTAAACATTTTTATGATGATTATAGTTATGGTTGCAGAACCACTTGTAGAAGCTGCAAATAAGGATGTGGATTTGCGTCAACTTCCTGGATCACCTAGTAAGAAACGTTCATCTATGGAAAGAGCAGACCAGCCACCAGCAAAAAAAACTAAAGCAGAAGTATTTGATGAGTAAGTTGATTAGCTTTTAGATTTTTGTCTGTGCCTTTATTCACATATTAAACACTAAGGACCTGAGCACCATCTGTGAAGTCCAGTTGTGGTTATGATTATGAATGATGAGTTGGAAGGGGTAGCGGGGAATTGTTTATGGCCTAGTTCAAAGAAACCTTAATTTTTACTATGCTGGGACTGGAAAGCCTTATTGAAGGTAGTTCAGCAGATGGAGATGATAAAACCATATGTACAGAAGGTTGCTGTGAAAGTTATGAGTACGTAGGCTTGAACAGTCAACACTGGAAACATGAGAAGCCTCAGTTGGGATAGCTGGACTTCTGGCTTAGATACAGTTTTGAGGTCTTCTGAATATGAAGCAGGAAGCTATTTCACCAATTGTGATGTTTGGTGATCCTCCAGTTGGGAGCTTGCTATTTCATTTTATATGTGGTTGGTATCTGCATTTTTAAATCCATAAATATGTTCTTCACAGTCGGAAAACTTAAAAATTGCCTCAGTGGTGAGAAAGTTTGGTGTCAAAGGGACACGATGGTTTCTGCAGTTGTGTCTGTAGTACCTCATTCACACTATTGTGCAGAATTTTATGTAATTCTTCACTGAAGCCAAAGTGCATACACAGGTGAAGTTATAATGTGGATTCAGATACAGTGAATAACAGGAGTTGTATGCAGCTGATGTGGAGTGTATTTACATGAACTGTATGAATGATTATTAGTTTTATTTTGTGTAGTTGTGTATTTGAGGGAAGGAGAGAAGAGTGTTGTAAGTGACAGTGTTTTGGGGGTAGGAGCAGTATATTGCAGTTGGAAGGTGGAGAAACTAACATGCTCAGGATTTTGTAGATCTGTATTTACATATTGTGAGCAGTTGGCTTAGTATCATTGAAAGTCTCCACATGATCCTTATATTCTGACTTCATGAAATTAAGTGGATGATACCAGTGGTGAGGGCATAATGTGGTGTTCCAATAAATACAAGGTTCAAATGAGAAATTGTACACGAAAGTGTACATAGGAGGGTAATAATCAAGAATTGGAATTTGAGCTATATATTTTCAAATAATTTTTTTTTTGCAAGTGTTGATATGTTCATTTAAAAGAAGAAAATTAAATTTCTTCAATAAAAACGGCATGGTACAGTAGATATGATGCTGTGCCACGAGGCCTCATTCTGTAGGTTTCTTTTGAGTGCTAGCCACTCTCAATGCAGGTGTGTTTGTCTATTTCTGCCACTTCTTTCTCAGTCAACTTAAATTCTCACCAAACAAGAAGTATGTGAATGCGAAGAAAACTGAGTCATTTATGTGATTTGTACTCCATATGCAGTTTATGGGAGTAATGGGAATTTTTTTGTTTTTTTTTGTCATATGTTAATATACCTGTTTTTTGTGGTGTAGCATGATGTGTGTGCAATTGCAAGAAGATTGGAAAGGTGGCAGCCAGAATGCATTAATGTAAGTGTACAACATTTGGGAAAAATTAAAACAAATAGAAGCAAAGCCAGAATTATATTCATTATTTTGTTTCATTATGAGGGTGCTGTACGATGTGCATACACTTTACAGTCACACTATTAACCAGCGTTTCTCTTTACAACTGCTGGGATTTCTCATGGATTCAGAACCAGCAAGTGGGATCTTTTATACAACAAATATTTTTTTTTGGGACAATTATGACATTTTATTTTAACTTTATGTAAAATAGGTGTATATTGAACTGTTGAAAACCAACGATTTGTATTGCGGATGTCTCTCCCATATTACACTGGCATCTGTTTAGTAGTTAGATTAATGATGTGTTCAGATGGCCTGACAGCACTCTGTACATTCAGATGGCCTGACAGCACTCTGTACATTCAGATGGCCTGACAGCACTCTGTATGTTCAGATGGCCTGACAGCACTCTGTACATTCAGATGG
>Ga0123352_10020344_pt1 | contig 10573 bp, 7 predicted proteins | sample TergutLab28metaG_FD_89700 | JGI IMG/M metagenome (GOLD analysis project Ga0123352, IMG submission 89700) | Labiotermes labralis P1 segment gut microbial communities from Petit-Saut dam, French Guiana - Lab288 P1 | ecosystem: Host-associated > Arthropoda: Insects > Digestive system > Gut ... | reverse complement strand
TCTAAGACGTGTAATATGTTGCCTGTAACGTTAACCTTTTGGCGCCGGAACTATTTTTTTTATAAATTTTGTACTCAGTGAGAAAAAATATAAAAGATTTTTTTAGTCACACACACACACATATATATATATATATATATATATATATATATATATATATATATATGCATATATATTGTTTAAGAAGTCTAAAATTTACATTAAAACATTTAAAACGCTCCTACATGTTTCGATCACACGATCATCCTCAGGGAACTTACACTATTCCTTGCTAAAGTTATAGTTTAAAACATTCTGTGCATTATTTCGTTACGTTAACTTTGGTGCTGTGGCAACATGTCGTGTGTTTGTGTGTGAGTCGTACGGTGTTTAGAATGAGCCTGGTTATGTTTGTGCGTCGTGTGCTGTGCAGCGTGAGTCTCACGCTTCACACGTTGGTGTGTGTAATTATATACTTTACTGCATGCACGGTGAAATGATAAAAACATAGCAACACACTTCTGGCTCTTTGTTACCCGATTTATACGGAAGGTGACAAAAACAGGTCAGTAATTGCGCTTTTTAATTTTCGAATATTCATTACTGTGTCCACATGAAATGACGTTGTTTCGCTCTTTCTGCAAAATCTGACCGCAAATATTTTTGCCTATGTCAATATCGGCATGACGTCACCTTCCGCATGCACGCCCGTACACCTGCGAAGCGCTGCTGTTAGCTGACGGTTTCTACTTACTTACTTACTCCATGGTGCAAAATCCTTCTTGAGAAGCTAACTGGTTTGCAGCTAGTCAAGAAATTCCCCGCATTTCACGGAACCCGAAGGTTCATTACCGCACTCACAAGCGTCCGCCAACTGTCTCTATCCTGCGCCAGCCCAATCCAGTCCATATACCCACATCCCACCTTCTGGAGATCCGTCCTAATATTATCCACCCATCTACACCTGGGTCTCCCCAGTGGTCTCTTTCCCTCCGGTTTCCCCACCAAGACCCTATACATCCCCCTCTCCTCACCCATACGCGCCCATCTCATTCTTCTCGATTTTATCACCCGCACGATGTTGGGTGAGAAGTACAAATCATTTAGCTTATCGTTATGCATTCTCGTCCTTTCCCCCGTTACCTCGTCGTTCCTAGGTCCAAATATTCTCCTCAACACCATGTTCTGAGGCACTGTCATCTTCCTTTCGTCCTGCGATGTCAACGACCAAGTTTCACACCCATACAAAACAACAGGCAATATTATAGTTCTATATATCTTGATCTTTAAATTTTTGGATAGCAACCTGGAAGACAAAATATTCTGCACCGAATGATAGCAAGCACTTCCTCACCTCAATCTGCTCTTAATTTCTTCCGCAATAGTATTTTGATTAGTTAAGGTTGTTCCCAAATATTTAAACTCTTCCACCCTCTCGAAGGTACTGTTATCAATCCTCACACTGTAAATCCGTCCCGCATTCTGATCTCGAGACATGACCGTGTACTTAGTTTTATCAACACTTACTTCCAGTCCAATCTCCCTAGAAGCAGCTACTAAAGCTTCTGCATTTTCCTTTAGAGTATGCTTCCTCCCAGTATATTAACATCATCGGTATAAGCCAGAAGCTGATGTGTACCATTTAGTTTCAAGCCATCCTCTTTTAAACGGGATCACTTTACCTTTACTCATTGATTGGTAGGGCTATGCTACACTATATTACCGCAAATAACATGCAAACTAATTTTGAATTCAGTAAATGTATTTATGTAAAGATAATTAGATAAAATATGTAACTGTGTCGCAAAACCAAATCCGCTGTAAATTCACAATAAAAAAAATTTATTAACAAATTTGTACCGATACTTGAAAGTTCTTAAAAAAAGAAATACCTTATTGTAGAATTAGTGTTGAATGGGAATATATGCAAATTATCGCGTTGAAAATAAGAACCTGGAACCGTATTCATCTAGAATTTGCAACAAAAAAACGGTAGTCAAACTGTTACATGTTTCATCCTGACTGTTGTCCATAAGTTGAAAATGAGAAATGTATGTTAGAACGCTAAACAACTACGTGAAGATAGGTGGAGGGCCACTTAAGAAATACACTTTATTTATTTCGGGTAGGAAACAACAGGCACTGCAGAATACGTCCCTTCCGTTGCAAGTTTAAAAATACCAAGTATCCTTGAGTTAAACCTGGCTGTCGGCCGGTAGTTTAAAGTTAATGGATTAAATGAAATCCTTGACGCGATGCAAAACACAAGTTGTTTTTATGCAGCAAGCCTGCCCTACCACTTACGAAGATTCTCAGGGGTACTGTGACGTTGTGCAGCATGTTTGCTACGTTGCTTTCCCACTAAAGGGCACTTCTTCCTATCGGCAAATCTCTATTGAGGATAAATCGAACTTCTACCCTGTGGCTTGTTCGGTCATAGGACAGATGGTTAACCATTACGCCCGCTAAAGGAGATGTGACCTTTAACCCCTTTTATCACCCCTCTGCAATCCTTACAATCATCTTGAGAAAAGAACCGGCAAAGCAGCTTAGGATAACTTGGCTGACCTGATCGCAGGATTTGTCCCATTGCCATGTACATTCAAATAGCCAAAATGTCGTCATTTTGTGATCACCTTCATCTTATTTATGGACTAATGTGAAGTTGTTAGCTTCTATGCACTGTAAAGCCAAAACCCCTTTTTGTATATAAAAAAATCCTTCTATTGAGAAAATCTGCAATGAAACCTCCGTTTCAAGTTTTTCTGGGTTGTGAAGTATACGAACCTTATGCAAATAGGATTTGTGTCACCGTTTGGACTAATGCGCGAAAGTGCAACATTTCAAACATTTTACGTATTTCTAATATTAACAAGATCTTCAAACTGTGGACACATTTAAACAAGAAGGGTGTTGTCTTCTGGTATGTGAGGCCGTATGCTGCTCCTATTCTGTACCCTGAAGATGGAGGCACTAGGTTTCTCCAAAGCGTTGAACTTCTACCCTACTACACGGGTCGCATTACGTAAGGCAATATTCTTTGTCATCTCCGTGACATATTCAAATTTATTTTAAGATAGCTTCTGCATAATCATAATCATAATAATAATGATCAACATCACCATCATCCGTCACGATTAAGGTGTTACTAGACCTGTTTCGGCCTCGTCTAATAGTCTCTTCAAAGCTTTTCCAAGTCGTATCCATTAGCCTGTAATTCAGCATTATTTTGGCATCTGTTGCTGTTCATTTTTGTTACATGTCGCAGCCAGTTTTATTTCTGCATAATAGGTACCAAAATGGCCTGTAGGCACATGAGTCCTTGAGGATTGCGTTCTTTTGCTGTGCGACACTGCGTCGTGGGGTACTCGAAGGACTATAATCCCATTATCTTCGAGAGTCAAGAGGTCCGAAAAAAAATCTTGGACATCTAGACGTGGAGGAATGGAATCCTCGACCGCACCGCTGCTGAAACCCGGTAGCTCGAACGTCACTTTATACTTCTGAAGAACTGTGTAAAATTGTAAAGAAGTCGACAAAAAATCATCTTAAATTAGTGACAATAGTGACATCTGTCAGGCTATAATTTTTAAATCTTTGAGATTGTTGCTGTCCATCCCATGTCTTTATCAGAATCTAACTACAAAATAATGAATTTTTAATACAGATCCGCGCGTTTATAAAATTTTATTTATTTTATTTATTTATTAGCAATCAGAAAGAATACAATCTATAGGCTAATGTGATGATTATACAAAGTACGCCACTATTCCATGTGTTTCAATGACATGATGGGGTATTCATCCAGCGATGTCACCACAGGTGCCTTTCAAGTCTAAAGACCAGCATCGTTTTAGTCTCCTAGTGTTTATAGGTTGTAGTGGTGGTTCTAATGGTGGATTGGGATGGGCTTCCAGTTTGTTGTGATGTTTATAGAGTCTTTCATGGATGACGTCACTTATGTAAGGGATGTCGAAGTTTGTATGCAGAATATGATTTGTTACATAGCAGGGTGCATTTACTATGGATCTGAGAATTTTGGATTGGGATCTCTGCATGATGACTATGTTGGACTTGCTGGCGCAACCTCACAGTTCTGTTCCGTGGTTCCATATAGGTTTGATTGCCGCTTTGTAGATGAGTAATTTGTTTTCTATAGATAGATAGGATTTTTTTCCTATTAACCGGTTGATTTATTTTGTTCTTAAGTCGATCTGTTTTCTTTTTCTGGCGATGTGTTCTTTCCAATTTAATCTGGAATCGAAGTGTAGTCCTAGGTATGTTACTGCTTCTGTTTGAGGTGTGAGAGTTTAGTTGATGTTGACTGCAGGGCAGTGGCCTTTCCGGAGAGTATTATAAAACCTAAAATTATATTGTTCACCCTTAATAAAGAAAATCAAGCCTATTATTAAACTGTCATTTTTGGTTTATTAATGTTTTCATATGACAAATATATTGCAAAATGTCTGAGGTGTAATGAAGACGTCTATATGCAATAACGTTCCACAATTATTTTCCACCAACAATGAAGTTGCCATTTGTTAAAATGAAATGCGAATACCGCTGGTTCAGTGTGTGTGCGCACTGAGGCAGCACCTCCATTTATCTCCTGTGTAAAGTTGAGAACATCTGCAGATATCCTTGGCAGTGAGAAATATATTGCAGCACCCGAAAGTGACTTCAAAACGTATCCTGCAGAGAGTTAAACTGCGGAGCTGATTCACAGATTACTTAACGTAACACAAGGAGTTTTATAACACTTCTTCCAAAAATCAACTGCTGGTGCTACGGATTCAGTTTAATCCTTTTTTGACACCCCAGAAGTTTATTTTGAGTGCCTTGTCTTAGACGTATCAGTCGTGTTTTTACTCTAAAACTAAAATGGGCTAACCGTAGTTGTCAAAACAAAGGGAAAAACGTTTGCAAATTTATTTTCACGTAATTCTTCGTATTATTCACCCTGTTGTGAATATCCCGCGTCTGCACATTACTTAACAATGAAATATACAATCGTTGTTTTTATTAGTAACTATGCTTTCATTCAGTATACTTCTATTTCTGTATCTCAGGAGACATTTCTTTGGAAAATCATCATAAAATGAGACTCAACTTTGACAATCTACAATTAAACTTGGGCAAGGGTTTGAAATAAATTCGGCTTCTTGATCTACTCACTGTGCTACTGAACGACTTTTCTTCGCAGCAAATTTATATTTGCATTTGGAAATTATCCACATCGAATTTGGATTGCCTCAGATTACATTGATAAATGCGTGAATAGTAGCGTAAACAGAAGAAGTTTTTAATTTAGATGTCATCACGCCGTTGTGTTTTAAATGGAATTTATGTATTCAGACATACACAACTATCAAGAATACTGTAGACGCCTTTTCCTGGCATACTTCTTGTTTCCCGTAAATTCTACAACTACCTGATGATGGTCATCAGAATCGGCCGAAACATTTTGGAGTGAACATGAAGCATACACAGTTTTCTCGTTAGTTATGTTAATCTGAATATATAAATAAATTAGAAGAAACTTTCGTTCTTGTATCGTACAACATCCTCAACACCACTCTATATGCCGCATGTTATATCTATTCGATTTCAACATGAAATTGCTTTTACAGATGAGGGCATTATGTTATATGAACTGAAATGTGAACCGTGAATAAAGAAGGAAACAGAGGCTGATCACCCGGACAGAGAATTACTGTCCTTACCACTAACAGAGCGTATAAACGTCGTATTGCCGAGCACCATTTTCAAACCAGCTATTGTCATTCGCCTTTTGTGAATCCCACCTTTTACGACCGTTTCATTGACGCATTGGCATGACAGTATCTATACACGTGCTTTTCACTGGCATCGGCCATGAGGTGCGGAATGGTTTAACGTGGGTGGCTGGCCATTCAATTCGAGAGAATGGCCATTTTTAACTGACGGCTTGGACCACCATCGTTGATAAGCAAAACACTCGCCATACGTTAAGCGACCAGAATGATAAGGTGGATATTAAGAATGACGACAGTAGTTCATACCTACCCTCAGATAGGGTACACAGAGGGTATCTTTTGATTTTTCTGTTGTTAGACTTTGGCGTCTTTTTTCTAATTGATTTCGAAGTGACTGCGATCCTAGCAAGTGCGGTAGATGTACATTTTTACGGGCTTTACAAGAGGCTTTTTTGTCTGCTTCGAATGACAGAACTTGATAAACTGTTGTTTTTTCTTTTGAATTTGATGTTTATGTGACCGTGCATCTTAGATACAATGATATAAACAACCAACTAGATGCAACAATAACTTTTTATTAGTAGTTTCAATCAGTCCAACATGTTTCGGGCGATAATTTCGCCCATCCCCAGGAGCACTAGTCTGTGTTTACAACCTTGCCTGCAGGCAGCTACAGTCTAGTGCTCCTGGGGATGGGCGAAATTATCGCCCGAAACATGTTGGACTGATTGAAATTACTAATAAAAGGTTATTGTTGCATCTAGTTTGTTGTTTATATCATTGTTGTTTTACTCCTTAATTACCTAATGTTTTATTCTTTATAATATCAGAGTATAAATGTAGCTGCCAGATTGAGTATGTATATGACAATTTCGTGATATTATTATTTTCTAGCTTGATAAAATGTAAGCCACATGGTACATGTTGTTGATTCAAGACAGTAAAAGTAACATTTACAGTGAATATTCTGTTTTAACATCTCCTGACCTAGAACTGAAATATTCACAGTCTTCGCCACAGAAGTCAACGCTGGAATTTATGCTGACCCTGCTCTTTCGTAGGTTAACAAAGGTACCACCTTCATGTGCCGATAGTCTAGAAATTCTGGAAGCCCCAATCTCCTGGAGCTCTAAGCGCCTGTCCAGGCCTGTACAGATTTAGGTTTATCTTTAACCTTGCTCCTTTTTTTTTTTTTTCACATCCATACAACTTGATTGTGGGCCCGGTAGCTCAGTCGGTATAGCGACTGAGCTACGGCCTGGACGGTCCGGGATCGAATCCCGGCGGGGACGAGATTTTCCGCCCGTCCAGACCGGCCCTGTGGCCCACACAGCCTCCTGTAAAATGGGTACCGGGCCTTTCACGGGGGGTGAAGTGCGGCCGGAGCTTGCTGCTGACCACTCACCCCCTTCTAGTGCCGCAGTCACGGAAGAGTAGAGCTATACCTCTACCCACCCTCTGGGTCACACCGGGCCTGTAACGGATCACTTTACCTTTTTTTATACAACTTGATTTTCAAAGATATTTTCATATTATCCTTCAGTCTACGTCTTGATGTTGCACATGCGGGCTTTGTATTGTTTTGTAACAGAATTTTATAGTATTAAGAAATTAACTTTCTCCCTGTGCACTCTATTTCTGGCCCATTTGAAAGTCTTGATTTCGTAAGCATGATTTTGTAGGTCTACATGAAATATCAAAACCATAGAGTTCCATGAATTATTTTCCTTTCTCCTTGCAAGCATAATCCAGCATTAGTTACTATATGCTTATCTATTAGTAGTTCAGAGAATGAAACCCTAAATAATTGCTGTAGTAAAATGCTGATAATTGTAGGTGAGTGTACGAGATACATCAGATAACGTGACAGAATTTGGTTCACCACATGCAAACTTGATGCTAATTGTGAGATGTAAGTTTCTCACAGTGTTGTTTATAATTACTCTTTCTGGAATGTCTCGCTATTTATTCTGGTTGCTAGGTATCAATTTTGCTGTGGAACTTGCTGTACCCCACTTTCGAAATACTTTGGTTTCCAATTAAGAAATAAGATGGCGTCACATTCTCGAAGACAACAATATCATATATTAAATTTCCAATAATTTTAACTTTTGACCACTTGGTTTATAAGGCATGCGTATTTCCATAGGTATTTGACCTGTTTTGTTTATTTTCTTAGATGGAAGTAGATGTACTTTCGTCATTGGGATATAAAATGAAGGAAGATAAGTATTAAAGTTATGTTTTTACATATAAAAGTCGTTTCCCTAAGTTTATTTTCCTGTCTCTTTCCCCAAAACCTGAACATTAAACTGCATAAAACTGTACCTTTACGCTACTATTGCAATATTTTTTGACTCCGCTGATTGCCGCCAGATCTCCGAAGAATTAATCTACAGCTGTATCTGCTGAACTGTAGGTGTTGCGAAACTTTATAGCCCACTCTAAGGGGTGAACAGAGATTGAGAATGTTGTAGAACAGGGTGCTGAAGAATGTATTTGGAAGTGAGAGAAAGAAAGTGGGCAGGAGACTTGAGAAAATCTGTAAATTTTACCACTGAGTGACTATTATTAGGGTGACCAAATTATTACTACTTATACATCGGAGGGGGGGGGGGGCGGTAGTACAGTGGTTAAGGTGCTGTGCTACAAATCGGAAGGTCGCTGGTTCGATCCCAGCTAGTGTCAGTGGATCCTTCATTGACTTAAAATCCCTCCGATCGCACTATGACCCTGGGGTCGACTCATCCACTAACAGAAATGAGTACTAGGAGTATTTCCTGGAGGTGAAGGCGGCCGGTGCGTAAGGCTGACAACCTACCACCATCCTGTGCCGTTGTCATGAAATCTGGGAAACCTAACTTCCTGGAACCCTCTGGGCCTGCTTTACCATTACCTATACATCAGGGCATTTGTTATGGGACCATGCAGGCCAAAACTTGTATCGTAATCCGCTGTGACTGTAAGAACAGCGCTTTTCTGTGTTGTTACACAGCGAGTAGTGATAATTTCTTACTGACAACTTTTCGATCTCGTCTGCAGGGGTCGGTAATCAAGAAGTCTGCTTATCGATATTACACAAGTTACGTGTAATTCTTCGAATGTACTCAAGCACCATTTTATGAACTCATTCTTTCAGTGACAACACCTACTTAATACGTAATGTCTAAACGAGTGCTTATTTGAGGTTTCAGTCACAAATGAGAACACTGTCGTGGAGAATTTGGCAGTGACGTTACTGAAACAAAACTTGTATTATAGTTAACCTTGAAATGAAGGTTTGGGACACCATTAAACCTAGAAACGTGTCTTTAGCGTTGTTAAATAATAACGTTGAGCATAAAGAGAACCTTATTCAGAGAAGTCGGGTAAAAACGAATAAATTAGTATAGGATAAGCCTGTCTGTTTATGGCAGTGTGTAACAACGCAAAATTACAAGTCTCAAATGTTTTAATTATCTACATATTTGAATTAAAAGCATGCAAGTTTCTCATGTTTTCTGAAAATTAACACTTATTAGCACAAAATTTCTACTCGGTACCTGAGGGAAGAAGACCACTTGGAAAATCTGGGCGTAGATGGGAGGATAACACTAAAATGGATCTGAAATAAATAGGACTGGATTGTTCTGGATTAGAGTAGTGGCAAGGAGAGGGGGGGGGGGGATCTAGGGAGCGCGGTAATGAACCTTCAACTAGCCGGTGGTCTGTTAGGACTGTACTTCGTGGAGTTAGTTAGTTGGTTAGTTACTCCTCAGGAAGAAGTGATGTGTGATAATAGTATGCAATTTAGATTAAAATGTCAGAAAGAACTGTAGGAAGTGCTTCTTTATTCCCCCTAATTTTTAGGAATGACAACTTGAGATAGTGATTCAGCCGGCCATTTGCTTCACCCTTGTCTTGCTCTGTAGTTTTTACGTGAGTGGATCAAGAGGAGTCATACATTACAGTACATAATGACTACAATTTTCTCGACGCCTAACTATTCTCACGTAACACACGAAGGGCGTGTCGACAAGATCGCCACAGGGACCCATCCTATGCGCTATGATTACGCAGATGCTGGCCAGCCCAAGTCGTGTCAATCTTCGGAAGCGACAATCACTGTGATCTGCTGCACAACTGAATTAAAGTCTGTAATAACAGAAGAAAACCAAGCATACAAGAGCGAGTGCAACAACACAATGTTGCAGGATGTATGGTTTTTAACATTGAAGGCCCGTCCCTGCATTGCTTCCAGTGATGCAACAGCTGACAACGGGAGTTCGATGACCAGTATGTAGTGCTTTGTTTAATTGTCTTGGTTTGGTTGTTAGTTATGTATGTTCATTTATAATGAAGGTGAGCGAGTGGAATGAAAAATTGAATTCTATATTACATTTTTCCACAAGTAGCAGATATCTACATGAAACATTTTAACACAATACAAAGCAGTGGGTTAAAACAAAACGATAATAGCGGACGAAGGACAAATACAGGAAATAAAACTTCATCGCAATTTTGTTAAAAAAAAATTTAATCCGCGGAGAAGCAAAGCCGGTAGTCTCTCAGCTATGCTGCAAATACTGATGTCTGTTCTCTAGAGCGACTCTATACAACACTTAGGCTTCTCCCTCCAGCCTATTTCTCTACGTTCACCTAAAGGTACCTAGGCATACTCTTTACACGAACGTTGCTAGTAATAACCACCTGATGATCTTCCATTCCGACAAGCGCTTTGGGTTCCTTATTATAGGCCAGAGGGTGGAACGGAACAACCTAGAGCAGTGTTTCTCAACCTTTGTGAGACCGCGGCCCGGTAAATTCTTTTTTCATAAGACGAGGACCCGGTCCCAACAAATTTACTCGTCAATACCTTC
>Ga0123352_10020342_pt1 | contig 10573 bp, 10 predicted proteins | sample TergutLab28metaG_FD_89700 | JGI IMG/M metagenome (GOLD analysis project Ga0123352, IMG submission 89700) | Labiotermes labralis P1 segment gut microbial communities from Petit-Saut dam, French Guiana - Lab288 P1 | ecosystem: Host-associated > Arthropoda: Insects > Digestive system > Gut ... | reverse complement strand
CTGGATTGGGTTGGCCCAGGATAGGGACAGGTGGCGGACGCTTGTGAGTGCGGTAATGAACCTTCGGGTTCCATAAAATGCGGGGAATTTCTTGACTAGCTGCAAACCAGTTAGCTTCTCAAGGACTCTGCTCCATGGAGTAAGTATGTAAGTAATGTTTCCATGAAAATGGTCCTTCGCTGTTAACTTTATTATCACAGAACTGCGTGGCTTGTGTGAAGAAGAAGCATGCAGAAATGGACCACAGTTGTTACTTCTCTTGTCATTATTACTTTCACCACAGGACTATAGCATTTGAATTTTGTTTGTCATGCATGTAATTTAGTATCTCCACTAGCAGCTAGTCTTTGATGTTGGATTTAAACTTTATACAGGCTAGGCATAATTACTTTGCTTATAAAACTTACCCTATGATCAGTACAGCATCAGGCTGGGGTTCCAAGTACACTGTAGAATGCGTCTGTCTGTTGTTACAAATGTAAAAGATCTGTAATGTTTTGCATTAAATAGCTGGTTGTTACTTAAGTTAATACATTTTCTATATAATAAGTTTTTCTGTTCATTGTAATTAGCATATTATAATTGGAGTTAGACAAAACTGTGTGTAAATGTGGGTCTCCTTTTTTCAGTCATAGTGACAGAGAAGACCAATATTCTCCTCAGATATCTGCATCAACAATGGGATAAAAAGGTATGTCACAATGTACAAGAAACTTCTAGGATCAGTTGATGGTCTTTTTTCGGTTTCTGCATTATGTAGTAGATGGGAGATGAGTGACAAATGCTGGTTCATGTGGATGCTGAAGTGGTTGGGAAGAAAGGAATGTGTCAATTATTTGGGAAAGCTGGAAGATATTTAGCCATTCAGAGTAATGGGAGGGGGAGGCAGATCGTCAACTGATCATCACCTCCAATGAAAACTGAAAACTAATGGAATATTCATGTGGGATGATTGGGAAGTTTCTGGAACTTGGTTGTAATTTGTTAAAAATAGGATATGTACAGAATGAAAGATAGTCATCCTGAAAGTTCTGCCCTTCTGCACATACATATTTGGTTCAGTGGTCTGGCCATTGCTGGAAGCATGTCTGCAGCCCTCTTTTGATATTGCTGGCTGTGAGACTTGCTGTCTTGTCTGTTTAATTTTTTTTGTGGATGCCCAGTCCTGAACCCCTGGAAGAACCAGGCTTTGTATATAGTGAGATCTGGAGAATATGGTGGTTTGGGGTTGCTGGAATTTGTCTCTTCACCAAATACTATTGCACTGTGGGGGAGGTGTGACAAGGAGCCTTTTCATGGTGCAGTGTTTGTTTCCCCATTTTTCTGGCCTGCTCTGCTGAATGGAATTGCTCAAATGCTTTAGAACTTTGATATAAAAAGCAGAATTCGCTGTTTTACAGGGACAAGTTACACTAAACCCAATTTCTTTTAGAAAAAAAAAAGGGCAACGTACCTATAGTGTAACATTGAGGCGCATTCATGCAACCATTGTTGCAGTGGAAAAGCATTACGTATTACATATTCAGGGAGTGTGTGTTTGTAGCCCTAGGTATCCAGCATGCAATGTGCATGTACTGTATTGTCATTTGTGGCCCGCCCAGCTCTACCATATTTTTCCACATTATCTCATGAATGGCATGATTTTTTTTAAAATAGTTATTGAGTATAAAATGTGTGTTTTGACTTTCTCTACAACTGTTGTCTGAAACATTTCTCATTCTCAGAAGAAGTGAGTGACATATGATTAAAAAATGTACATTATTCTTCATGTAAAGTACCCATTCTTCTTGTCCAGTTTTAATGAAATTTGAATTTTTTTGACAGATTTTCAAAAAATACTAAGATAACAAATTTCATGAGAATCCAACTAGTGGGGGATGTGGACAGGCAGACGGACAGACAGACTTGATGAAGCTAATAGTCACTTTTTGCAATTTTGCAAACACACCTTAAAAGTGATGAGCATGATTTTCTGCTTAGATTTTGTGACCTGCAGCTTTTTCTTTCTTGGTGACATGTTGGCATGCCATCGAGGACTGATGTTTAATCCCAAGATCACAGGCAAAGACCCAGTTCATGTCCAGTAATAATCTTAAGTGGGTGGTGTGCTTCTTGCATTGACTTTTTTTAGGATTCAACAGTAATCGCCTTGCTAATCTCCATCTGGCCCTCTGAAACAGCACAGATTTTTCGTGCACCCGCATGTTTGCACATACAACACTCACTCACTCTCACTCTCCCCCCCCCCTGCTATGCATTGGAAAGTGTTTCAGAATGCTCTTATGAACCCACGTGTATGGGATGCCAGTTTTGTTTGCTGTTTGTCCAATGGTCATAAACTGATATGGTGTTCACAATTGTGGGAACTTTGGCCAGATTTTCTTGGTTCCTTGATATTGCTAGTCTGCCACTCTGCTCCCCATCTTGTAGTGAGTCTATGCTGTTTTTAAAAAAGTTGTACACCCTTGTTGTGCTCCATGGCTGCCTGGGGTACACTGACATGTCTCAGCCTCTTTCAGATTGTGCACAGTCTCACCCTGCTAACTTAACCCCCCCCCCTCCCCTTTCCACTTTAACAGGAAGTATCATTATATCAATTCTGCTGTATTCAGGAAAGTTAGTGATCCTCATACATATGTGTGATTTATTAATATCAGTTTCTTTGTTTACCAAATGTTAGTAAATTGTTGACATTTATACTGTTTCTTTGTTTTCCATTTGAAATATATGTTTCATATAGTCCTTTTTATTTTATGTAACGATGGGAGAAAGCTTGTACACTTGTCTGTCATTGAGGAAAAGAAAGGGACATAGACTGGAATGGAAAGAATGGAATATAATAGACAGTGGATTCAAGGCCTTTTGGTACTGATGCACATAGGCCTTGATGGGTGCTTTATGCCCCATAGGCTGAAGTGCAAGTCATGGGAGCCCTGTCCCTTTAATAAAGTTCCAGATATCCCCCATACTTAGCCATTTGACATCCTCAGGGTCCAAGAAAAAGGAACACAATATGTGTGAGTGTCACAAAAGCTTCGCACTCACACAAAACATGGTGTGAGGTCTCCTCCACTGCCCCACACCTCCTGCACACCGGGCTATTGGTCAGCCCAATTTTGTCGAGGCAACTTCTCAGGGTGTTATGTCCAGTAAGATGGCCAGTAACTACCCTGGATTGCATCCTATCAAAGGACGATAGCCTTGTCTTAGCAGCAGGATTACGGCCCTCAGTTCTTAAGCCTGTGACTGGAATCAGAAGATGATCATGTTGCATTTGCCAGTAAGGATTTAGAAAACAAAATTATAGTCTGGGTACTGATACTCAGGATTTGCTTAATTTTTAAATTAGTTGTCAGAACCACAACTTTCTTAGTGTTTTAGTTATTTGTGTACATTGAATTAATTAAAGGGTTTCTATGTAGTTAACTGTTACAGATGTGAGAGCACTAGACTCCAGTCAGTCAGTGGGACCTATTTCAGGGTTGTGGGAGAATGGGAAGGGTCAGTATTGTAGAATAGTGTTTGGAAGACAGAACATGAGTTTTATATGCCTGTGGTGACCAGTTTAATATATCAGCAAAGCAAGATTGAAAACCACTGTTTGTAATGGTGCTTTATTATAGGTTTTCTCAGTGCAGTGCTCTTTTACTTTCATTGTGCAGGAAATGTGTTATAAAAGTACAGGGCATGTATGGTGCAAAATTTGCAGTCTCCAGAGATGAAATACACCATGTACTTGTACTGTCTGTACATATTTTCATTGTTGTAATATATGGAGTTATTAAGTTTTGAAACTAACACACAGTATTTGAGGATTGGATGAGAATGTAAGACCCTGTTTCAGAATTCTCAGAAGAAGAGAGACCACATGACCCTTGAGACACCTGAGGAGTCTGGCTCAAGGAAAAGGCCACGCCTTGACACTACTGCTGCTGGCAGTTCTCCATAATTGTTACTAATGTCCCTATGTGTTTCATATCATCTGCTGGCGCTTTCCATCTTCCTGTGCCATTCACCTGTTTATATGCATATTGCAACAAAATTAACAGCAAGGATGGTATTATGTTTGTGAGTTTTTCAAGATGCTTCACTTTTCTGGATTTAATCAGAGCTTTTTAAATCTTAAGGTATTTAAATCTTCCAAGTTGTCGTACTTGTTTTTATGAGAAATTATTTTGTAAGAAGCATCAGCTGCTCTCCATCATTTTGTTTGTTGTGACAGATTTGTTTCTTGCTATTCTAGCAACTGTTGCTACTCGTGTACATTAATTAAATGCTGGTTTGTCAGTTGTCAGTTATGCAACTGTGTACAGGTCTGAATTATTACATACTGCTATGTGTATGTATATGTGTGTATATATATATATACACACACACACACACACAACATATATACACACACACACACACATACACAACACACACACACACACACACATATGTATATCTTATGTTAAGTTTAATCTTTTTGTGTAAATCTAAAGTAAAAGTGGAACTGAATCTTTAAAAGGAATATTCCTGGAACTGGAATTGGTGTGCACATTCTTTTGTGAAAAATTTTCTGACATAGAATCAAAGGAAATCAAACAACAGTGATGTGTTTCTTTGTTATGAGTCCTATTAATGGATGGTGCACATTTTCTGTGAGAATATTGTTTAGTTATTGACCCTCTTCAGCTTTATTTTAAAGCCAATATGTGGACATTACAATCCCACCACTGTGCTTTAAAATAGTTTGTATGTATCCATGGCCAATTGCCAGTCAGTTTCCTGAAGGGTGTAACATTCAAATATAAGGTGTACTGAAATCAAAAGAATGGAATTAGATACTCTATAATGTATGATTCTTATGAATATGAATGATATGTGTATGACAAAGCAATAGTTTTATTTTATTCCTTTTAATCCTTGAAACATAGGGAATTATTGAAGCTTGACATCTGCCAGTGCTGGGAGATCAGGGATTGTAAACAATGTGTCAGGAAACCTGTTATGATATGTAAGGTTTAGGCTTGTGAGGGTGATTGAATTGGAGCATTATGCAGTACTTAGTATATCATTATCCTTGCATTTCAGCATTGATTCAGTAAGCAAAGGGAACCATAACTTACATTGCAGGAATTTTCTTATGCATGGAGCTACATATTTCAGATTACAAGTTGTCACATTGCCTGTTTGTTGACATTTGTCATTTGGGAATAGTTATTTTAAATGTTCTGTTAGTGTGGAGTAGGTAGCCATATTTCAGTTTGGGAGTGACATTGTATTGCTTAGGAACAGGGAATTTTGAATCTGGGTTTACAAGGCTGGCAGCCATGTTTCAACTTAGGATTAATATTATTGGTGTTGAAGAGTGCAGTTTCTGCAACTGTGCCATGCACGTGAGAAGTGTACTCTGATCTTGCACCAGACATTGAAGTTACATTGTCAGGCCTTGTGTCATATCAGGTGTCCCAAGTGTTTGAAGTTCTGTCCTTTGGTATGTTTTCACAATACAACTTATGGAATTGAGTCAGATTTTTGCAAATGGATATCATGTTGATGACCATTTTGCAGAAGCTGATATTTTCAAGCACCAATTCAGCAACTGGCCTGTCTATAATGAAATAGACTATGTTGCAACTTTGTACAGGGATATAGGCTGATCTATGTGATTCCTGACTAGATGAGAACCCCCAGACAAAATTACACTAAACATGGATTCAACTTGGGTGTGCTGTGACATGTCATATGCTTCGCAATTATTCATTTTGATCCGTAGTCACCATATATATATGCTAGTAACTGCACTGTAATTAGATATAACAAACAAAGCATCATAAACTTCGACATCTTTCAGCCTTTCTCTACCATCTCCAGGGAAGAATTCAACAGAGAAAAATGCATGAATGGCTGGTTACAACATGAATGTGCATGCTACAGTTAAAATACATGGAGGAGGTTTACCACCTATTTATCATTGTATCTAATTGTAGTGCAGTTGTTGGTAATATATGGTGTCTTAACTCACTGCATGGATAATTTAAAATGTTGTTTCAAAGTGTTCAGGCAACACTCTCCAAAATAAGGGATTTGTGGATTTTCCAAACCAAGCTTAGTTAATACTGGTACCTACCCATGTGAGTTTAGTTGTGTCATGTCTTTATACTGGAGTCTATGCTTAGGGTCTTCTTAGAAAATTTAATATGTTAATTAATAAAATCATGAGATGGTTTAATATGAAAGTGCTTCAGTTAAAAACTGGGCATAAGAGTGGAGTTTTGGACATTATATTTGTAGGCAAGTTGTGAAGAAATACTCAACGTCTTTTCCTTCTCTGGCACTACAACCTGATTCAGGCTGTCACCACCTCATCTACACCTCTGCTCTGGTTCCTGTATGTGGCATTTCGGGAATTACCTAACAATTTGGTTAATTCTGAATGGGGAGGGATTGCAGCAGCAAAAGAAAGAAAGTTATGTAAAATAAAATAAATCTGTTAATGGCCTGGTTCTGAAAATTCTCAGATTTGTAGCTCTTGGGCCAAGTGCCAAGTGTGCGGGTGGAGTTGCTATGTACACAGGCATGGAAATTTTAACACAGTTTTCTGTAATTGTGCGATTGTTTAGGTGAAACTGCCGGTGGGAAACCTAGAGGTGACCTACCTTGAAATGAATTCATGTAATAATCACACCTGCAACAATCTGAAAATATCAAAATGGATATTAAAGTAATTTAATAATTTGGAGTTTTATGAAAATTTGGTTACAGTGACAACAGTGTCATCCTGTGCTCGTGAAGTGGACCCATAGTGGCCGCAGTACCAAGACACTGTCTTACCCCCACCCCCCTCCGTCAAAGAAAAATAGAAGGAACATGCGTTGGTGTGTGAATATCGAACCTCATTAGCTCTGTAAGAACAGTAGAGAAAAATATTTACAGAAGTAGTAGATGCAAGCAAAACAAACACTATTTTTGCGAAGTTTTCATTGCAGTTGAATAACCAGGATTATTAAAGTCCGTTCTTGCGCCTGTCCGTCTTTAACGTGACTAATGCAAATTCTTAAGCTATGGAAAAATGGCACTTTCTGGCCCCCAACTTCTTGCCAACGTTCTAGTACTGAAGAAAGGAAAAGGTATGGGTGAAAACAGTTCGGATAAACGTGAAATTTTGAATAATATTTTGTTTTCATTTTTCTTTCATTTGTTGTCAGTCGTCTTAATAAGGTATGGTTTTGGCGTTCGATAAACCACCAAGATATATTTTAAATAATAATGTGTGAAATGTTAGGTGCATGGAAATTTAGGAAGAAGACAATATGATGTTAAGTAAGCAATAATCTTAACACAGTGACGATCAATGTGCGGCCTGTAAGTATCACGCTGCCCGCCTGTCGCTTTAGTGTGGTCCTGAAAATAAGCATGTAATTAAATTTCTTACATTCTTGTTCACTTGTGGGATAGGGAATTTTAAATTTTAAGTATAATTCTTGTTTTTGAGCGCTTCGTATCGTCAGGTCGCCGGTGTTCATTACAAAACCTAGTTCTGTAAATGAACTCTCCAGCATGATCTTGTAATACTGACTGAGACGCTTCAAAACAATGAGCTAATAGGCACACAATTTTTGAAAACTCGGGATTGTATTTTCACATTTGTACCGTGCATCCTGTTACTATTAAAGTTTTTTTATTACCAACTGATGCACAAGGGAATTGTTCTCAAAGGAGTATTAAAATTTACATTAAAATTATAATAGCTCCAACATGTTTCGGTGTGATCACCATCATCAGGTAGCGTACTGTGTGAGCTTGCTTTTAATACTCCTTTGAGAACAATTCTCTTGTGCATCAGTTGGTAATGAAAAAAACTTTAATAGTAGCTCGGGATAGTAAATTTGTGTTCTGTAGTTGAAGCTCTTCCCTGTACAATATATAATTTATTTCTACGAAAGAATTTTACTGTGATATAGTACTTTATGAAATAACATTAAAATATTCTATTGAATATACCGTCTGACACAACACATATACAAGTTCTCCAGGTTTCTAATATAACATTTTAATGAAACACAACAGGGCTGAATCACCTTAAGAAAATAAAATTAACCTAGAATTTCGTGTACGTTATAATATTGTATTTTCTTTGCATGTTTCAATCGAAACTGCAGCACCTATTCTTACAAGTGGCTGCCGGAGTAGCGTCATCGAAATAGCGACTCGCTACGGGCTTGACGGTTCGGGGTTCGAACCCCAGTTGGGACGAGGTTTTCCGTATCCGTTCAGACGGGCTCGAAAGCCCATCCATCCTCCTGTACGATTGGTGCTGAGTGTCTCTCCCCGGGGTATAGCGGCGAGGGAGTGGCTTTGATCACCCAACCCCATCTAATGCCTAGGCTAAAGAAATAGTAGAGGTATACCTCCGCTCCTCCTCTGGGCCTTTGTGGTCTGTTGTAGGGCAAACATTCCCTTTTTTACGTTTATACCTTAGAGTTGCCGTAAATACTGGTACTTGACAACGTGCATCGACGTTTTACATTTGTGTCTAATGAAATGCTTATGTCTAGCAGGTGGCATTCCTCCCTTCATTTGCAAGCAAGGTAAGGCTGCACCTCTTTGCTGCAATTCGGTGAAAGCACTTTGTGTAATCGCTCTGTGTGATGCAGCTGTCCGGTTCTGTGACCATCCACCATTTCCTAATTTAATATTTCTGATGTTCCTGCATTATAGGTCTACCTGCTACTGGAGTTTGTTGTGAATCCCACGCGCACTGACTCCTCAATTCCGGAGCAACTTCCATGGGGTATGGCGTCACACAGCTTTCTTTTGTATTAGACCGTTTAATGGCATTATCTCATCGCGGCCAATTTTAAGGTACTAGTTCGGCATTTGCCAGGAGGGACTTAGGAAAAGAGGAGTACCCTCAGGATATAAGGTATCCAGGAAGATCCCTGGGTCTCCCGAGGATGAGGCAGGTGAGCTACCCACGAGCTTCGGTGTGATTATGTTCGTAGTAAGTAAATAGTAAGGCAAGGAAAAATAATCGTGTTGGCGCTTTGGCTTACTGCGTTGCAAGGCAGGAGTGCCTAAATCCCGGACGACTAAATTTTGTACGATGCCGCATGATATTTGTGAGTCCTCAACATGGAACTTGTTCATGCCATCATTCTGGCGCCTAAAAATTTGAGATGGCTTGTAGATTTTTTGAAGATTTTTGCACCCCTGTGAAGGTTTTCTAAATCACTGAAACAAGCGGTGGGTGTCCCATGTGGGACAAAATATCGAGGCTTCTGTCATAACAGAAGTAAGGTCTGTGCTCTTCTGGGAAATTACGCAGCGTATAGCGGTAATTGCTTATCGACGTTTCGGGACAACCTGTCGGTCCCAACTACTTTCTTCTTGCTTTCTTTTTGGATTCTTGACTCTTCAAGATGAAACCACTAGGTTTTCCCGAAACGTTGGTAAGGAATTGCCACTGTTCGCTACGTAATTTCCCAGGAGAGCGCAGATCTCATCTACTGCGTGGCGGAAGCCTGAATTCACGCATAACAGAAGTAGTCGGGAGGCATTCGTTCCTTAGCCGGAGTTCAGACGTGGTGTCAGCCGTTAAGCCGCTTAAGTCCGCACGGTTAAACGAACAGGCAGACAGTAATGATTAATTCTTATGAGCAACGGGATGTTGCGTTGTGTATGAATCAGTGCTCAACAAATGTTGACTCATTCTAAAGTGGTGCAGATCTTGCAAAGCATGGACAAGCAGCCGAGTCCCGACGCTCTGTGGATGGGTACTGGACGAGGTCGTCAAACTGCGTGTTAGTCACAGTATTTCACTTCCGCTGTTGCAGTTTCGATTCAAACTGATGCCATCCTCTGATATGTCGGTATTTTGAAATGATGGGAGGGAGCGAAGTGAAACCAGCAACACAGTACGAGGCTCATTCACAAAGTAAGTGCCGTTTCGCTGTAAAAAAAATCTAGTAAGATTTCGTATAAAATTTTATTGTTATCAGATTCTACATTCTTCAAACTATTTTTCCACATATTCGCCGCCATTATTGAGGCACTTATCGTAGCGGGGCACACGTTTTTGTATACCCTTCTCATAGAATGCGGCCGCCTGCGATGCATCTTTCAGGTCATAGAGTAGAGTCCTTGAAATGTGAGGAAAGTGCAGGCACAGATCAGAAATTGTGAAACGTCTGTGGTCACGCACTCTTTCGTTGACCTTAGACACCAAATCATCATTCACCACTTCGTGACTCATCGTGGACGTTCTCTCGTCCTTCATTGAACATCCGAACCCATTTCCTAACCATGCCATCACTCATCGCATTGTCACCATACACTTGACAGATATGGTGATGAATCTCACTTGGTAGCACATTCCCAGCTTTCAAAAAACGAATTACAGACCGTATTTCACAGTCGGCGGCCCCTTCAATTGTCTTAAACATGTTTAACGCACAGGGACAAGCATAAACATAACACGAATTTCACGAAATGGCGTCTGTGACTTCTCAATTGATAGAGGAAGTCACTGCACATGCGCAAAGTGACAGTCTCGAGGATGCGCGAGAGATATGCGCAGACGGTACTT
>Ga0123352_10020337_pt1 | contig 10574 bp, 6 predicted proteins | sample TergutLab28metaG_FD_89700 | JGI IMG/M metagenome (GOLD analysis project Ga0123352, IMG submission 89700) | Labiotermes labralis P1 segment gut microbial communities from Petit-Saut dam, French Guiana - Lab288 P1 | ecosystem: Host-associated > Arthropoda: Insects > Digestive system > Gut ... | reverse complement strand
GAAACTTGGTCGCTGACATTGCGGGAGGAAAGGAAGCTGAGGGTGTTTGAGAATATGGTGTTGAGGAGAATATTTGGACCTAGGAGGGACGAGGTAACGGGGGAATGGAGGAGACTGCATAACAATGAGCTAAGTGATCTGTACTCCTCACCCAATATTATGCGGGTGAAGGACTCTGCACCATGGAGTAAGTAAGTATAAAACTAATCTGCAGATGATACAGAAGCATTAAATAACCCAACACCCAACCACAATAAAAAACATTACTGATTCAGGTTAGGTGGTACTTTGAATAGCCCAGTGTTAAACTAATAAGGTTTTGCAGCATTCAGTTCTTCTCACCTCCCCTCCACTAGACCCTCCAACAGTCCTTGTTGTATTGTAGGGGTTTAGTGTCTGTCCATAAACATTATTACGAGTCTCAACCCACAAATTAAATTCAGGAATGTTTGTCACTGCTATAAGTATACCACCAGCTTTCTTCAAAAGTATCGCCACATCTGCATCTTCTACAGCCTTTACGTTATGACGTGACATTAGTCCCAGTGTGTGACGCAAACCTGCAAGGGAAATCACCACAGGAATGAACCAACTATCTCTAAGTTTCAACAACCTGCAACACCTAAACAGAATTACTAGCTTCCCCAGAAACACAGCACCCTTTGTATCATATTATATGAGATAAAACAATAAGGTTCTGAGACCAATGCTATCATGCATGTACAGTCTGGGACATAAACCAATTGCAGCAGGTTTCTACTAATGGATGTTATGACCACTAGGGATTAGCAAACAGAAAGTTCTAGTTCAATCAGGTCATCTGTAACAGCCCCACATATAACTCAGATTTTTTCATTCTCAAGAAGCAGCAAGCAAACATCCAGTTTTTTTTCAAGCTCCATAAAAGATCTACAGACACACATAACATTTGGTATTCTTAATGAAAATGAACCTCTATCTCACAAGCTTGTATGAACAAAAAGATTCACAGAGGGATGTGAAGAACCTGAAGATAATCCAAGCAGTAGGTGGCTATCAACTGCTTTAAATCTAGAAACCACTGCAAAAGTTCACAAACCAGTGTCTACAGACCATCAAACAACCCTAAAATTAAGCAAGGATTGATGCATCAGATCTTCATAGAGATTTTGGAAGGAAAAACATGTTTACACAGTTTGTTCAATACAGCCTCATGGACAAGAAAAATGAGCACAGCCTCACAATTTTGGAAGAAAATTTCATCTCAACTTGTCACACCAATCTACACTGGTGACAAGTCTTGGGAGTTTCAGTAAGATCCTGAAACAAAACATCAGAGCATGGACTGATGAACGAAATCATCACTGAGGTCCAAGAAGCTTGCAAAAGTTGAGGATAAAACAATGTTGGCCAGTGGTTTATACAAACAGGGAGTGATTCACCAAGCACATGTGCATGAAGGAAAAAGAGTGATCGGTGAATTCTATGTACAGGTGACATGAAGGTCATTGAAGCAGATTTCAAGAGTGAGTCCACAACTTGATGAGAAGGGCAGGTGGCTTCTTTTGCACAACAATGCCCCACTCATTCTGCCACGATAGTGAAGTGCATCCTGGTAAATAACAGCATTCCCAAAGCCATGCCATTTACTTCATATTTTTGGTCACTTCTAGAATATTCTTATTAACCCCTTGGCACTGGACTTATATGCCCAGTGATGTGCAAGAGCCCAGAATTTAAATGAGAGCCACATAAGGCGGCCTGGCATTTGGCTTGAGCATCACACTGCATGATGGACATGCCTGACATCAGGTGCCAGAAAAATTAAGCTAAAATTTCCACTCAAGTTCAGTCTCAAACTTAATATTAATGTTATAATATATGTCCACATGGTTTATTGAACTAAATATTAATTCTGTGACGTGTACCTACCACTTTTTATTACAATCCATATTAATTCTGTGATCAATATCAACCACAGCATGTTCAACACATGACAAATTTCTAAATATTCATCACATTATTTTCCTGAAGCAGTAGCCTCAAAGGGTCACTTTTCTGATGCATTTCTAATTGCTGTCTCTTGACACTCTATGGCAAGAGCCGTGGGCTAACCCCTGTGCTATGAAGATAACAGACCATACAGTAACAGTATATGTAAAACTGTAAAGCAGGCCATTTCCACATGGTGCCATAATCCACAGAGAGAGAAAATTATAAGTTACTGAAATATTAACTACAGATTACAGTCTTCTGGGCTATGAGGGCATGATCATTTGTGAGTAGTTACAAACATTCACAGCTTGCCAGCTCCATATGGTGGCCAAAAACTTCCACCAGACTGATCTACATGACTAATTATGACAAAAATATTTCCCAGAAATGCTATCACCACCAATTCACAAACATTAATATCATCTGAATAGAAGAAAAGAAAGTGCTGGATAACTGTAAGTTGTACATATACTAATATGCTGCCTACAGTGTTTGGAAACAGACTGATTAGGAAAATATATGGTCCCAAGATGTACAGTGGGGAATGGAGGATTTCAGATAATGAGGGTCTTTTTGATTTATACAGGCTACATTAAATAAGTAGTAGTAGTAGTAGGTGGAGGTGGTAGTTGTGGTGGTGGTGGTGTGGTGGTAGTGGTGGTGGTGTGGTTGTGGTGGTGGTGGTAGTGGTGATAGTGGTGGTGGTGGTGGTGGTGATAGTGGAGGTGGTAGTGGTGGTTGTGCTGCTGTCATCTTCGTCACTGTAGTGAATCAAGAGGGTTCTAAGAGGCTTCATATGTGAGAGTGGGGAAAAAAAAAAGACACATATACAGAATTTTGGTAAGGAAATTTCCTCAACAGCCCATTAGGAAGGCCAAGAAAGAAATAAGCATAGAATATAAAGATCAAGTTTATAAAAGATGAAATGTAATGGGAAATAGCTCTGGATCATGCTATTGGTGAACTTTAATGTTGGTGATGACCCTCTCGGTTCTGTAAGTATATATGTGATCTGGAAATGTGAAGAGGCATAAGTCTGAAACAAACCTTTTACTGCAGTACTATCCTTTGTAGTGAATGGTATTCCTAAGAAGGGTTTCTGGAGTTTCAGCTCTGCAGCAGATAGTGTGGTAGATGCTAGGAAAGCATCTGTATCCCTTGCTTCTTTGAGAGCCAGCTCATATCGTTCATCCACTACAGAATTAATTAATGGATTCACCTCACGGATTCGATCGATGAATCCCTGCACTACCACTTCTGCACTCACCTATGCAAACACACTTCCCATCACTGTCTGATGGCAACCAGGTAAAAACTGTCACCCATAATGGGAACTGAAACTGTTACCTACTGCTTATGAAGTAAGTGCAGCATAATCTCTCTTCCACAATGACAGTATTTCTTTCTGGATTCCTCACTAATGCTTCTGCAAATTATTTGATGAAACTGCAAGATTTTACAGTTTACTGACAGCTGCATAAAAAGCTATAACTTGACTCTTTATTTTACCTACTATAACGTACGGTGTTACAGGCAATACAACAAAGGGAACATACAATAATAATTCTCCACACTCAAAATTGTAAAGTAATTTTATCTTCATGTGACAAAATAAAAAGAAGCGGAGAAAGGGGGTAGATGCATGTACTACCCTAGGGCACAATCTAGTCCTTGTTGATGGACAGTGGGAGATATAAAAAAACCTCAGACAAGATACTAAGTGCCAAATCCAAAACTTTAAAATGATACCTCCTACATATATGCAATGGAGAAGGGTGAAGATGCATCTCCAGTGCCATTATGTACCAGTAAATAGACTCATACTATATGACCAATCATGATACATTATCAACAACAAATAAACAATCAACATTAAGGTTAATGGAGATAAGTTTATTGTACCTCTTTGTTCCTAATTCTTTCCGCTAAAGAAACGGCACTTTCCATGAGGAATGATTCCTTAACAGTTGGAATTTGTGTTCGTTTTGTGTCATCATAAAAGAACAAAAAACAGAAGTTGATAATATGGTCAATTATTGCATGGACGAAGATCCACAGTTTCATCACACACTTGCAGAATAACACACGTGGCTTCTGTTTTGGCCTGCTAGTGGATTTTCGACTCTCCTGCAATCAATAAAATAAAGCATATTTTATACAAACATTCACAAAAATTGAGAATCTGTTGCTGTCAATGTGAACTCCAGAATATCAAACAGAAGACCCTACTACATTCAATCACTTGTCAAACCAACGTGCACTTTTATCAGTGCACACATCCCTACTCTCATTCTAAGGTCCCAGTTTCAATTCCTGGCTGGATAAAGATGCATACTTTTCTGTACAACTGGAAACCTCCATTCCTGCCAATGTTTAAGCCTCAAAAAATGCATAAAACATATGAGTTGTATGAGCAATGACCAGCCATCCTATTCATTCACCTATCTATACAGGCACTAGAATCCACCTTGTAGATGCTGCCATCTCAGAAACAGATTTACATAACTTATCTACAAAAAGTCTATTTTCATGTAAAGTGAAAAATATCAATAACACATGAAACAATAACATAATTATGTAGTTTTCATAAGAAGTTACAAATATCTCCAAAATTTGTTACTATGTGTTTGTCACAGACAACAACATGTTGTCAAAACTCTGTTATTTCTTGGTGCACAATACATGTTTAAGCACAGCCATACTACATTCAGGTACAATACCTATCATCCTGTTATGAACTATTTTAAATGCAACATATACAAGTTGTAGCCATTATCAAAACTAGTGATAAAAATTAGCCTTAACATTTTAAAATTCATGCTTTCTTCTCAAACATTAACTTGCTTTTATAAGTTTACTTAGTGTCTTTCATTTTTATCACATTTTGTGTCTTGTTTCTCACATTGCACAAGTTGTTCTTCTGCAATATATTGGTTCAAACTGTTCAGAATCACTCATAAATACAGGTGTTCAGCTGTCTGGTGTACCAGTTGTGATATGGTAAGCATAAAGGCTCACTTGCTCAGTACTGTCCTCAACTTCCAGAATAAGTTCCTAATTGTGTGGTTATACATTTATGGTTATCATGGACTGTGTGTAAGTATGTATCAATGCCATTTGACAGGCATGTAGTAGTGTGTCTGTTATGAAGCTGAACAGTTCAAGAACATGACATAAAAGTAGAACGTAATATTCCATATTCATATAAATGTATAAAATATGTTTTATGGTCTAAAAAATACAATAAACAAGACAATCACATCAAAGGTTGGCATCGTTTTTCTTAATTTTATGACGGCAAACTAGAAAGTACACAAGCATAAACATGCACAAACATAAAAATACAGCTACAAAGGGATACAAACTCAATACAGTGTAGTATACAGCATTCAACACCAAATTTTCCTGGAGAGAATGTTCTGGTGTCCTGATTCAATAACAAGTATGGTAAAGTTAAAGTTTTCCCATTACAGGCCCGGTGGGGCCCAGAGGGTGGGTAGAGGTATTGCTCTACTCTTCCATGACCGCGGCACTAGAAGGGTGGTGAGTGGTCAGCAGCACGCCCCGGCCGCACTTTACCCCCCGGGAAAGACCCGGTTACCATTTTACAGGAGGCTGGGTGGGCCCCAGGGCCGGTCTGGACGGGCGGAAAATATCGTCCCCACCGGGATTCGATACCGGACCGTCCAACCCGTAGTCAGTCGCTATACCGACTGAGCTACTCGGCCCACCAATAACAAGTAGGGATAATTCTAAAATAAGGCCAGGATATACAGATCACTCAGAACACTGTCCAATGATATGATTCTCCTTTAACGCAACTGAAAATTATTATTCCATTAACGTAAAGTTCCTAGCTTTGACACATAGCTTTAAATTGGCGCTGTACTATCAAATCTTAAGTCTGTAACCGATAACAAACTTAACCTGAGAAACAGTGCTGAAAAAAAAGTGTTTATACCAATTAATAATCAAAACATCAACAATCCTGCTGAATTATGAAAGGTATGTGTGTTCAAATATGCAATGCCATTAATAATCAAGCTTCTAATCTCGTGTAACCTTCCACCTTCGTAATTCATATTTTACCAAATTCATGTGTCGTTACGGAATAATAAAGAAACAATATCCAAAAAGGGGTGCTGAGAAAATCAATTTGCTTTTGAAACGTGGGCTACCCAACCTTCACTGTGGAACCTTATTATCAGATTTCATCTTACAATTCATACGACTCCATGACAAAAGTCTTTGACGCCCATTACAAATATTACCCTCCTTACATGTTAAGATTAACAATTACTTTACCTTTGCAACCTCGGACGCCATTTTTCATGTGAAAAATACTACTGCTGCTGGAAATTCCTGCCTACACTACTACATATATTTGCGCGCCCCACACTTGTGCATTCAATCACCAACTTCTACCACCAATCCGTGCACCTCTCATGGAATGTATGCACCTGCTTATTTGCAAGAATCACCAATACAGATCATCTAGTATATAGATTGGAAAGTCAATGATGAATATTGGTAATGTGACCGCCCTGCCATCTGTTTACTGATATCACCCAACTAACATGCCTAGGACAATAATCACGAACACCACGCAGATCATTTGTACTAATATAACGTGTCTCAAAGCATCAATCGGTAACAAAACCGACTACTATCCAACCTTTAGTCTTTTCTTGTACTTTTAAAACCATCTACACGTACTGACACGTTTCAATGCTAACTATTGCATTATCCTCAGCGTCATCCTAACACATAGCCATTCATATTATCCTGTATTATATGCACACGTTTCCATATTCGTCACTACTTTTCCCCCTGTTACACTTTTGATATGCATTTCTGTTCCATTTATTTCCCTCTTTGTAACTCACTCCTGTAAAACTGCCATTTTCACTTATTGGTTGCTGTACTTATATCCACGACAGGAGAAGCTACAAGTGAGAAAGATACAATGAAAGAAATGAAACACATGTCAACAAGTAGCTTGTGAGTGCAACAAGGGATACAAAGTGCATTATGAACACAGGAAATGCAATGAATAAAACCACCTACAAATGGCAAGATGTGTAAGCTAGGAAGATAATGCAACAGTCAGCATTAAAATGCAGTCAGCACACAGGACACATATTACTGAAGGGTGTCAGTGAAGAGAATATAAAAATTATGCAAAGTAAATGGTATGTGTATCAAATTTCACGACTCTGCCCCCTGAATTCACCATCATCAGACCCATTCATAAATGTGAAATTCTGACATTGCAGAGTGACTTCTCCATACACTGGACAAAAATTTGCACAAACGAAGAAATTTTCCATACTCCCCTTACTGAAATTTACTGGACTATGACACAGACAATTCAATATACCAAATGAATAGGAACAGGTCATCTAGGAATATCATGAATGAGAAACATCTTTCAATCACAGACATTTGTATTAGGAACTCTTACACACATATACACATTATGAATCCTTGCTAAACAATAACAATTCATTTTCTGCACTCATATACTCTATAATACCAAAAATGTTGTTATTTCACCCTAATCATACAAAATTTGACTAAAACAAAACATCAGTCAACACAGATTTTATCAGAATGGCACACGTTTCAGATCACTCAAACTATCATCAGGTGTATACAAACTTCACATTTACAGGAAAATGCAATTACATAAAATTGCCATCTCAGAATTTGTGGGATAACACAAGTTTACAAAAAAAAATTCTTCTTCTTTTTCTGGCATTACAAACCGTGACAGCTCGTAAGCCTCTTCCACAATTGCCATGCATGTTCTCGGTCCTGCAACTTACGTATTCATTTCCATATACTTGCAAATCATTGTTGATGCTGGGTTATCTCCATTGTTGCCATCTGGTTTCAGGCTTCAAAAGAGTTTCAAGATACATATTTTTTATGGGGTGGGGTTGTTAGCATCATGCCCAAGCCCCAGCCTGGAGCAGAAAAAAGTAGTGCCACATAATTTCTACAAATACACATAACTGTAGTGCACTGTACTTCTAGTCATGGTTGATGTGTACTGCATTTTGTCACATTGATTATGATGTTTACAGCAAACATGGTGGGCTGGAGACAAACTGCTCAGACACCACTGGTTATAGGGAAAAAACAAAGAGGTATTACTTCTCTACTGACTTACTTGTGGGACAGGATTGCCAACTTACTCTTTGTAACCCACTGCCTATTTACTTCATTCATAAACCGAGTCTGAGCTACATGGCACTGCCACTCTGTTCAGTCATTTCCTTTCAGGCATAGTGAAGTCTGTCTCGAAAAAGTTATTTCTGCATATATATTTCTTATGCAGGGTACGGGCATTCTCAATACTGCAGGACTGACCAATCTTTTGGGCCCATAATTCAGCACTGTAAAAAAATAAATTAAGTTTAGTACAACAATAACTGCATAGTGTACTCTTAATCCATTTAATGCATTTTAAATCAAGGGGTTTGGAATACAGAATTAATCATACTGAATGATTAAAGTTTCAGTTCTTTGGCACTAAAGGTCATACTAAAAATATTTGTATGTACGGACCACATGTGAATATACACACGTATAGGTTAAAATTACAGTAATTAAAAATTGTGATACATAAGATCAAGAACATACCGATCTGCATCCTTCGAAAACCTGAAAAGAACCCCTGCTTTATCTCCATTGGAGGTCATGAACCCCAAGGCTTCACCATTACCCACACTTCACCATTGTGCACTGCAAACATAACACAACATAGCATAAATAATTAAAAACATAATGAAATGGTTTAGGTTATGTTCAACGCATGCATTACAAACAAAATATTCACAATAAAAATCAAACCTCCACAATGAAACTCTTCTTACCATCACACACACTGCACTTAAAACAGCACGAGGCACAGAGGGGTTATTCCCCCAAAAGGAGCGCCGCACCCGCATAATTACATATATAACATGATGTAGGTTACAGTGAAGACATACGTAACAAAATTGACGATCAAAATACAACCCCAAATTCCACAATACAACAACTCAATGTCTCAGAAAAGTACACAATGTACCACATGGACTAATGAGTTATAACATGCAAAGAGCTCCCCTCCCGCGCGCACACGCACGCACGCAAACACACGTGGAAGCCTACGTGTCCGTTAACAGGTGTTTAGATACAGCGGATACAACCATCGGCAGATTCTATGCTGCTAGCATGTACTTCGATATAACCGAAGAAATCGAGAAAGGCCTTGAAAAGATAGACCAAATGTTGGAGTTTACCAAAGGAAATGGACTCATTGTAGCGGTAGACAGCAACGCCAGATCAGCAGCCTGGCATGACTTAAAGACTGATAAGAGTGGGAAAACAATGGAAGAATTCATAGTAAACAAGAATTTATACATTATGAACGAAGAAAGTGACCGGACTACATTCCACAACGCACAAGGGAAAAGCAATATAGAACTGACTATAGTGAACACCCAGATACTGCAAGCTTTAACAAACTGGGAAATCTATGAAGAGGACAGCTGCTCAGACCACAGCATTATAATATTCTGCATCGGGCATCACAGAAAGCAAGATAGACAACAACACAACTACGGGATCAGATATGTAATAAACGAACAGACCCTGAGCAGATTCGAAAGAAATTTAATAGCATCAGTTGCAACTAATTTCCAAAAGGGAAAAGTAACAGACATTCAACGCTTGTACAACGAATTAGCGACACAAGCCAAAGAAACCTGCGACATTGAGAAAGTGGTAGACAAACTACAGGAAGCAATCACAACGGCATGCAACAACTCATTTAGAAATGCAGAAACCAATCAAAAATGGACGAAATGTAAGTCAGTGCCACGGTGGACACAGGAACTTACAATAAAGAGGAAAAGACTGAATGCCCTAAGAAGACTATCAAAGAACACGTACCGCAGAGCAGAGGGAGACCCGTAAAAGGATATACCACGAGGGAAAAGCCAGGTATCAGGCAGCAATAAAAAAGGAAAAACTAAAATCGTGGAAGAAATACTGCAACTTAACACCAAGCACCAACCGCGGAACGCAGTTTACAAGATAGCGACAAATAGATATAAAAGAGTAATACCTATGACGACCTTACTAAAACCCGACGGCTATTACACATCTAACTTTAATGAAACAGCTCAGGTAATACTAGACCACCTAATTACAAAAGACGACCGAAATGATGACACAGACTACCACAAAAAATCCGGAGGGAAATCAGGGAACCCAACAAAACAGAGGACGACAGAGAATTCACCCCAGCAGAAATCAAGAACGCAATTGAAGAACTTAAAACAAAAGGGCCCCTGTAGAAGACGGAATCACGGGAGAAATCTACAAAAGAGTCTACAAGCTGCTCCCGTCGTTCACGTACATAATATACACTGTATGCCTGCAAGCAGGATGTTTACCCAAGAGATGGAAGAGAGCCAAAATAATCCCAATAGTCAAGCCAGGCAAAGAAAAAGTACAGGACGCGTCTAAATACAGACTAATAAGCCTTATAAACGTGGGTGGTAAAGTCCTAGAAAAACTACTAATAAACACAATCATGCACCATT
>Ga0123352_10020336_pt1 | contig 10575 bp, 5 predicted proteins | sample TergutLab28metaG_FD_89700 | JGI IMG/M metagenome (GOLD analysis project Ga0123352, IMG submission 89700) | Labiotermes labralis P1 segment gut microbial communities from Petit-Saut dam, French Guiana - Lab288 P1 | ecosystem: Host-associated > Arthropoda: Insects > Digestive system > Gut ... | reverse complement strand
TCTTTTCGTTCTTCTTTTTTTTCTCTTTTTGTTTATTTCTCTCATTCTGTTTGTTTTGTCTCTGTTTCATTTTTGTTTTTTTTTTTTTTTTTTTGAGGGTGTGGGGGGGGGGGGGGTTGCTGGGGATGGCAGTAAAATTAACATATTTGTTTGGTGGGATCCATATTACAAGAGTATGCAGTAATGAAGTCTATTTAAAAACATCAAGTTAGTTACCAGATTTTTGGCTCCAAGGTGAAGGTATTTTTATTGATGATCAGTACATATTGCATGTCTATCCCTACTCTAGCTTCTTACTGAAGATGACTGATGTTAAAGTGGCACATACAATCAGAAGACACGTCACTAAGCCACAGGGTTGTCTTTGTTTATCCAGGATGGTTTGGAGTTTAAATGATGTAGTGAAACTGTTTAATTTGTGTTACATTCCTGAATGTATAGAAATAACGAAGATCTTACAAAAGTGTGCTAAATGATAAGGCATATGAGTCCAGAATTTGTAAATGATGTTAATGCAATTCTTTTCAAAATGTGGTGTTATTGTTGATCTGCTGTTAATTTCCATTCCATAGATGCATTGTATTACTTTCAGTATATGAGGTGTATCATAATAGGCACAAAGCTTATTTTCACATTGTCTCCCTGTATAGTCAATAGTTACAGTGCAATTCCAGCCTTAACCTTCTGTGATGCAAATCTCGCCATCATAAAAAAATTAAAAATAATTTTACAAGCATATAGAATGTTTGACCAAATGCACAAAATTTTATACCTAAGATACACAATTATTTTGTATTGTGTAGTTCCCTGGGTTCAATTCCATAGGCTTTGAATGACAATAATGTGCAGAAATGGTTTATTATTTTGTAATATGTTTTGTTTAGGGTAATTCTCCGGCGTCTGAGTTCTAATAGCCGATGTTTCGGAACCCTCTGTCAGTTCCAGCTTCATAGGCAGGTGAATGAAGTATGAAAGGATGGGATGTGTGGTGTATTTATACCTGACAGAGTGTTTGAAAGAAAAGGAGACATCTGCCGAGTACACTACAATGATCCCACCCGCACTCGCACTTATATACCTGCCCCCTTCCACAACCTGTTGTGCACCTACCAGCCCACTTCCGGTCACTCGCCTTCCATTGGCTCCTCCACCAGCCTGCCAGAACTCAGTCAGGTATAAATACACCACACATCCCATCCCCTGACATACTTCATCCACCTGTCTATGAAGATGGAACTGACAGAGGGTTGCGAAACGTCGGCTATTAGAACTCAGACGCCGGGGAATTACCCAAAAGAAAACATATTACAAATAGAACTTGGCAAAAGCTTAAAATCAAGAGTTTATTATTTTGTATCAGAGGATCGGATTTTTCTTGCAACATTTCGTAGGGGATAGAATCTGCTAGAGAGCTAGAGATATGTGTTTTAAGAAATACAAATGCCAGTTTATCTAGACACCCGGTTCTGGTTGGTGTATCACTGAGGTGACATGCTTAAAGAGAGCAGTTGGCAAATTCTGTACCAATTGTCCCAATTGTTCAAGATGGCACTGATGTTCCCCCTTCTTTTTTGTAAACTGAAGACTCTCATATGATACAAACTTTCCATACCAAGTCAAGGTGTTGGCATTGCATGTTGTAACACTATGGATACGCTTTAGTCAGGGATTTGGTAATCAAGCCTGACGCATCTCTTTGTTATGAACTTGTACCTGTACTGGAGTGTAGTCTGTTGTTACCTCAACAGGCACTGCAGAGAAAGCATGCTTGTAGATCAAGGCAGCTGAGATTCCTCCAAGTATGGGACCCAACCAGTACACCTGTGTAACATTTAATTCTTGTAGGCATTGAACATAGTTTCCATGACATGCATGTTAAAAATCCAATATGATGTGTTATGTGCTTTTACACATTTTATCTGCATTTCCCATCTTTAAGACATCTCACCTATTTGCATTGTTGTCTGTCCACTTACATTTCTTAATTTTTTGAGTGTTTTATCCCACTGTGAACGTTTTTGATAAATGGCTAGATTTATTAATATGAATTAGTTAATTTTTAAGCATCTCATAATTGGATATTGCCATAATACTTCATCATAATGCAGAGTTTACAGAGTAATTTATTGTTTGTGCTACAGGCTACAAACTGCATATAAGACCAGAACTGATACATGCCTTCGTATTTTTTTCTTTGTTTCGTTTATGTCATTTTATTGGTTGCTTATGTACTGCCCTGTGAATAAGAGATTTCTTCCTACTTTGGGCTATATGAAAGGATGTGAACACTTTTATTCCACTGTTTTGTAATTTATTTTGGTGATAAGGCATGAGCATATATTTCTTTTGCATCAATCTCAAACCAACCTCCTTAGTAACTTCTAATATTTTGTGTGTTATTTTTAATATTTTGTGTGTTATTTTATGTGTTACTATCTCTGCCTAATTAATTTATGTCACTTGAACCAAAAGCTGATTCATTTCCAGTCCATCCTGATTTTCACGGACTTTCATAATTGGCATTTTCTGAGGTAAAGATGTGCAAACTGCTTTGTTACAGAAACATTTTTAGTAGAATAAATTGTTTTTTGGTACACCACATTTAGCCAGAATGTTGTAAGCTCTTTATTCAATAATCCTTTCAGGACCAACCCAAGAAATATTTGTGTCTATCTGGCATAGAGTGCTGCTTACTGTTTCTCATTAGTGTCTTCAGACTGACACTGAATACACCAATGTTTTATGGTTTTTGAACATCCTGAGTTTTCACTGCAGTTCAAGACCTCAGATGTTTGAAAAATGTGGGGTGAAGGGGTTGAGTTGCAAAGTTTATAAATAGATGATTGCAGTACTATTATATTATCATTGTGTTTTGGTATCTGATGAATGCCGGTCTTGTAATTTATCTGCTGGATAGAAATCTCCATCTGACAAGCCCAGATAATTTTATGTGTGTGCTAACGGAAGAATATTGAGTAAAATATATATAAGTCAAGTTGATAACATTTAACAGTGTATGTTAAACCCTGATTAAAATCTTGTATCTGTCCATGGAATTTCATATAATGATACAAGATGCTTACAGTGCTTAGTGTAATTGTGCCTTAAACCTAGTGCATATCTCAACTTACCCAGTGATTGTCCCATATTCCACTGATTATTGCAGAACCAAGAGTGCGCGCAGGATTCATGCTGGAACCTGTATAATTCAGCTATGGAACAATAAAAATAATATTAGCTCTTTTCATTATGTACTTACTTATCTGTACTTCTGAAATGTTAGATAGAAATTGAAAAATAAAAACTCAGGTCTAATTAGTGGGACATACAGAAAGAGAGGTACTCACTTTTTTTGTTTTTCTTGAAATGGAGTAATAATAGGAAAGAGGACATGTAATGACAGAAATTACAGTGGAATATTGGGACCTTTATAGGGTCTGTTTTGCAAGACTTTATTGTGTATGAGTAACAAGAACATGATTTTGTTTAGAAAGTGCAAAACCAGTAACTAGTGAACATTCTGATCACATTATGACATTGACACTGTGAATTACGGGAGAACTGAAGAGTACAGAGCTGAATATTGATGTGCGTACTTACCACAGCCAGGTGTCCCATAGCAATGGTAAGTCCAATGGTAACAGGAGCCAGCCCCTTCACTTCAGGGCGGTTCACATCACATACTCCAAATACCACTAGTACAAGCACAAATCCAAGAAAGAACTCGATACCAAAGCCTTGCAAAGGTGTGACACCTGTGAGTGTAGTAATACCCAATCGCGTTTGTGCATCTATTGGAGTTAGGGCCTGTAACATTTACATGGGTATTAGTGTAGTACTGTCTATTCTCAATATCAAATTGTCCTCACTGAAAAGGGCTGCAGTTTCACACCAGCAGCATTTACAAGTGATGATCAGACCATCATATATTGATACAAATCATGATAATATATTCTTGATTTTAAGCTTTCGCTGTGTCCTGTATGTAATATGTTTTCTTTTGGGTAATTCCCCGGCGGCACAATGCTAATAGCCGACGTTTCGGAACCCTCTATCAGTTCCATCTTCATAGGCAAGTGGATGAAGTATGACAAGGGATGGGATGTGTGGTGTATTTATACCTGACAGGGTTCTGGCAGGCTGGTGGAAGAGTCAATGGAAGCCGAGTGACTGGGAGTGGGCGGGTAGGTGCATAACAGGTTGTGGAAGGGGCAGATATATAAGTGCGAGTGTGGGTGGGATCACTGTGGTGTAATTGGCGGATGCCTACTCTCCCTGAGCTTGTGCAGCAGCGGCTTCCAGGATCTGCTGAGGTTGAAACCCCCATCTCTGTTGATGTTATCAGGATGCATCTCTATTTCGATGGCTTCCCTGATGAGACGATCCATGTAGCCAGTTTTTGAGGAGAGGGGTTTAGTATCCTGTAATCTGACGATGTGGTCATGATTGAAACTATGTTCGGCAACCGCTGATTTATTGGGTTGAACCAGTCTCACGTGTCTTTCGTGTTCTTTAATGCAGTGCTGGATGGACCGTCCGCTCTGTCTGATTTACACCTTGCCACATTCACAAGGGATCCTGTGAATGTGGCAAGGTGTACATCGGACAGAGCGGACGGTCCATCCAGCTCCAGATGGGGGTTTCAACCTCAGCAGATCCTGGAAGCCACTGCTGCACAAGCTCAGGGAGAGGAGGCATCCGCCGATTACACCACAGTGATCCCACCCGCACTCGCACTTATATACCTGCCCCTTCCACAACCTGTTATGCACCTACCCACCCACTCCCAGTCACTCGCCTTCCATTGGCTCCTCCACCAGCCTGCCAGAACCCTGTCAAGTATAAATACACCACACATCCCATCCCTTGTCATACTTCATTCACCTGCCTATGAAGGTGGAACTGATAGAGGGTTCCGAAACGTCGGCTACTAGCATTGTGACGTCGGGGAATTACCCAAAAGAAAACATATTACATGATAATATACTTTTCAAGCATTTTATTAAACAACTTTAAAAACACTTGTACATTTGTAATCAGTTTTAGCAGAAGAACTTATTTGGTTACAGTCTTAAACACACGTGGGAAAATGTTTATTCATTTTCTTGATACATCGTTCATGGAAGAGTATAAAGGAACTGGCAGGTGGAATATAAGATCACCATATGTCTGAAACAACGCCCACTTTGTTCAGTTTAGGTTGTTGAGCCTGACAGCCTACTTACCATTACACTTTGGAAATTCACACAAACTGTTTATTTGATATTTGTGGCTTTCCCTTGCCATTGTTCTGCCATGCATTATATTCTTACACAAAGATTATCATAGCTGTTGTTAGAGGTTAGATTTTCAGATTTATTATTCAGTTTGCTTGTGTCTATTGTGAATTGAGGTCATTCCTGATTTTTTCACTGCCCAAATCTGAAGCCACATATCCCAAACTATCACGTTTTAATTTCAGCCATCCTGGTTCCATACTATGTATTTTAAAGATGTGTGTTCAGTCACGATCTCCGTCATTTGTGCTTTCATCTCAAAAAACAGTTACTTTCTTGTCTGTGTGCAGGCAAAGTTTGTGACTGTTACGTTGCAGTAATGTGTCCATCACGGATGATTCTATCATTTGCAACTGATATTTGTTGTAAAAATTGTCGTGGTTATAGAGTATTACAACTGTTAATAGATGACAAAAAATATATTGCTGGGAATAACATGCACACACACACACACACACACACACAAACATGATAGATGACAAATTGTTTTGCTTTTTAATCATAAAAAATAAATGCTTCCTTTGTCAATTATGTACTGTATAATTTCTATAGTGTTGAGAAAATTGTAATGAGTTGGAGTGTAGATGTGGTTTGGATCACTGTGTACATTAGATCACAATTACTCTGTCTCAGTGTTCATGCTTCAGTTGTTACAGCTGTACATGAATGACATTACCTTCAGCACTCCAGTACCAGCAACTGCACCGAGGCATTGTACAGTGATGTAGAGCAGTGCTTTGAGGATTGAGATGTTTCCAGCAGCTAGCAGGCCACACGTAACTGCTGGGTTTACGTGTGCGCCACTCACATGACCCACAGACTGCAAACATTAGATGCGTTAAGTATGTGAACACGTATATACTTTTCTTTCTTATTTGTGGTGCTAGAAATATGGAGTAAACTATTTGTGGTGGATGTGTAGGAGGCATCTGCTGTGAATGACAAGCTATCAGTTCTTCTTTGAAATGGTTGAGTTTTACCAAATCATGGGGTGGTCAGTTTTGTGCTGCAGTCAAATTCAACTATGGAGAAACATTTTCCAAGTGCCTGCAAAGCACTTTTGGCTGTGATGAAGATTTACCAAAACTGTGTATTACAGAACTATAATCTTAATGGATGTTATACTTGATGTGTCATGTCAAGGGTAAAACACACACTGGTTGTGTTTTAAGAGTAGGGTGCTGAAAAGAGTATTTGGACCCATGAAGAAGGAATTAACAGGAGATTTGGAAAAAACTACACAATGAAGAGCTTCATTATTGTTACTCATTGCCAAATATTGGAACTAAGTGTAGGTGGGAGGATAGTGTTAAAGTGGATTGTAAAGAAATTGGATGGCAGAATGTGAACTGGACTCATCATGCTCATGAAACGGATACACGATGAAATCTTTTGAACGTGTTATTGAAATTTTGAGATTCAGATCTGCCCTGAGGCATACTGTTGGTGCTGGCATGTCATTCCACCACAGTAAATCTGCCTGGGTGTAAACCTGACCGCTCACACTCATCTTTTGACAAAACTAGGAATGTGTAGAGCAATGCCTCGATTCCCACATATGCCTTCATTGCTTGCACAGGGACAAATTTTACTCTTTATAAATTAATTATATTTAAAATTGTAGCCTCAGTTTTCCATAAAGTCGTTTTTTCTGGTGTCTATTGTTTAAAGCACTCTTAATTTCTAATTTTCTTACATAAATTCAGATATAAAGACATTTGTTGCATTGTTCAAATACAGAAGAGGTGCTGACCGAAGTCTTTGATACACAATTTCTTGGGCTTAAGGAGGAGAGATGCTCCTGTTCTCAATATCGTCTTTATGGGTTAGCCATGAGAATGTGAACCTGCATGAGTGACTCCCCTTTTTAAAAAAACTGGTTACTACATGTACCACGTGTACCCATACTGTGTATTTATGTTTCATATCATAGAAAAATAAGGATTGTTCCCCTCATGGCATTCAGTGACTGGTATTTGCAATGGTGTCTTAGTGCAATTTCCTTTCACTAGGAACCGAATGTTCATATAGGTATTATTCAGGTGAATTTTATGTTTGAACAAGTTAAGTTTTCAGTGCCAGTAATCTTGTTTACGTTTAAAGTTTTGGACCCGCTGACTCAGCCACTTTCTGAGAAGAGTTAGTGTGGAACCCTAAGGGCGTTTGATGTCAATAGACATCGTGAGACGCTAATCAGCTCCGCAAACGGTTTGTGTTATTAGCAGTATTCACATTTAGGCATCTGACTGTACAAATATTCTGATGAGACGGATTGACACCAAATCCAGCCTCGTTCCTCCATTCGAGACATAATGCAAAAACAAAGAAACCGCACTTTTCGGAAAGGCGCGACCACTCATATTGTTTGGTAATAAACGATCCTTTGTGATAGAGATACTAATGACTTTGGGTGACATAGAATTAGAGTCAATATGCTTAATAGAATGCTGTTATGTTTTGTTTATTGACGAGCTATGTCATCGTACTCTTTATATGAAAATATACTTACGGCGAGAAATTGCATATTCTTCGCCGTGGAGGTTTCCAAAACTCATTTCTTTAAAGCACAGTCTTCGTCGGGTCATGAGATTTCGTTTTTCATTTCTTTGGTACCTGCAGTGACGTTAAACTCATCACAGACATGGATGCCTTGTACCAGTAGGAGGATTAAGACCCTTTGTACACTAAAAATAAAATTTTCGACCTCCTGTGTTTGTGTTATATGGAAACTATCGGTGCCACATTATCTGTGCGGTTGTGTGCCTACTGTGCCTAAGTAGCTTTTGAATAGATGTATGTTTCTTTAGTACACGTAGGATGAAAATTGTAACACTAGACGCCATTCTACTTTTATCGTTTATTGCAATCAACATTAACAACATGACGACCACGCGAACTCCTAATGTGAGACTGCAAATGGGACTCAAAGTGCGGTCTTTAATCCTCTTTTAGTAGGTACTTAATACGCATTCCTTCAGCGCCTAATTTCCTTAAGGTTGTACTTTTATAAGATTAAAAAAAAAAAGTTCATATTAATCCGCTGTACAGTTCATCTTTAGTAGTGGAGCTAACAAATCATCACATGGAATGTGGATTTTGATATAGAGATAAATTGTGAATAGAAGCTAATTGTAAATTTATTGAGAAAAACTTTTCTGTAGACATATGTTAAAAGAAGGCAAATATGCCTACTGTACCGATGTGAACATATTTGCTATATGTCTGTCGAATTTAAGGTGGGATATATAGGATAGTATGCCCAGAAAAAATCGGTATTATTTTCTTATTATATCTGGTTTTTATTTTCTTCCACAATATCTGTAAAGATTTGTTAGACTGTCTTGTCGAACCTTTTGCATACGTTTTTCAAAATATACCGATTTATGTGTTTCTGTTATTTCGTAGTGGGAGGTTGGCTTATAATTCCACCATAGCCAAATGTGTCCCGAATAACGTATGAGAGAGTGTGGTAATTTTATGAGACTTAGTTGTGCCAGAATTGAAATAGAAAATTTGAAGTGGCCGGACCAATATTGCCTGGCGGTGTCGCAATGAACAGGGGGCAAGGGAGAACGTTTGGGTTGAGGCAGCTGGATAATGAGCTTCGTGACTTGTAGTGTATTACTAAATGTTTTAGTGATCAAATCAAAGAGGTGGGTAGCACGCATGAGCGATATTAGGAACGCGTACAGAGTTTTAGTCGGAAAAAGGCAAAGACCAGTTGGAAGACCATGGTATAAATGGAAAAATAATAGTAAAATTTGATATATAAAAATTCGTTATAATTTGCACAACTGTTTATTATTGTATAAGTAATAGAAGAACTGAGGACACGTTCCGGCAGAAAATTCTTCCCTTATCCTCGGGTCAAACGTTCATAAAAAAAAATTTTTGAAGATTCATTAATTATAAGATCATATATACAAAGAATGAGATTTTAATTTTGAAAATTTTTTTACTGTGTAGAGTGTTCTTAGTAACGCCTCGCTATAAAGGATAATTTACAATTAATGCGATTGGAATATCTCTTGTGTAAAACTTTACCAGTGTCCGCGCCATGAAAGCACAAAGGGGGACTAGAGGTACAACTCCAATCAGTCTTAACCTCGGTACTGGGTGGAAGGGTATGGTTAACCTCATGCCTCGGCCGCTTTACCCCCGGTAGAGACCCAGGTACCCAATAAATAAGAAGCCGAGTGGATCAGAGCTGACCTGGACTGTTTCTGTGAAGAGAAAAATCTCTTCCCCCTTGACGGGATTCGAAACTCGGATCGTCCAGCTTGTAGCCCAGTTACTATTCTGACTGTGATACTCCGGCTTCTGTATTTGTTATGTGTAAAAGGTAGAAAGTGCTTTTATTTGAAGATGAAAAAGGGTAAAGTGATCCCGTTACAGGCCCGGTGTGGCCCAGAGGGTGGGTAGAGGTATAGCTCTACCCTTCCATGACCCCGGCACTAGAAGGGGGTGAGTGGTCAGCAGCACGCCCGGCCCCACTTTATCCCCGGGAAAGACCTGGTACCCATTGTACAGGAGGCTGGGTGGGCCGCAGGGCCGGTCTGGACGGGCGGAAAATCTCGTTCCCACCAGGACTCGATCCCTGGACCGTCCAGCCCGTAGCCAGTCGCTATACCGACTGAGCTACCCGGCCCACTGTTTGAAGATATATGCGATTAAAATAAGCATAAATTATCGCTATTTTAGCTATGCAAGTTACAGTTGATATCATTCGACGGGGAGAAATATTCTATTGTTTTATATTTGCCTGGTTTTAGTATGTGGACTGTGTGTTTGTATCGTTTGACGGCGAAGGCCGTGTGTTATGTTCCTCGTTATCACTGAAATTTATGAGAGCTCTTCTACTTTTGTGTTTCCTCTTAATCTACTCGTCGTACAGTAGTACATAATTCCAGCTGTAAAACATATTTATTGGCGCCTTCTTAAATGTGTAGTGTCTGATGTTCCTTACAGTACAGTGATTTCATTGGTCGTCAAGAAAAGGTTTCGAAAGGACTGCAGTTTGGGTTTCCATACAATGTGGGAAATACGTTATGCAGTGCGGCGGGTATCATACTTCTCTAGCATTCATTGCACTAATTAGCTGACTTTCAACATTTGCCGCTGCCTGTAAGAAGAGCTTTCTTCATTCATCCCTTTTTTTAACTCTGTTTATTGTACAGACCGCCTCTGTGGTCTAGTGGTCAGAGTTTCTGGCTACAGATACAGAGGTCCCGGGTTCGATCCCCGGCGCTACCAAATTTTCTGAGTAGTAGTGGGTCTGGAACGGGGTCCACTCAGCCTC
>Ga0123352_10020335_pt1 | contig 10576 bp, 7 predicted proteins | sample TergutLab28metaG_FD_89700 | JGI IMG/M metagenome (GOLD analysis project Ga0123352, IMG submission 89700) | Labiotermes labralis P1 segment gut microbial communities from Petit-Saut dam, French Guiana - Lab288 P1 | ecosystem: Host-associated > Arthropoda: Insects > Digestive system > Gut ... | reverse complement strand
TGGTGAAACTACGTTAATTTCTAAAGCCCTCAAGCTTGCTAGTAACGAAAATTAAAATATGTAGGGTTCTTGATTATCATATCTTACTCATTCTTTCGTCATCGTAATCGTGGTGATGGTGCCGATAGTAATAATAATAATAATAATCGTCACAATTGTTGTCTTATGTAACGCGTTGGTTTATCAGTCACGCTGTCAAACTTCCTTTTAGAGAAACCCTGAATCTTTGCCAGTTCTCTGCTGTCATGGCTGTAACTTCTCGTAGATTTTGTGCAAATTCTTTCCAGCTGAAAGGTCTGAAAGTACCTTCAAATGCGCATCGACCGCCTTTAACTGAAACTTTATAACGCTTACCTTCTTGCTGCATTTAATAGCGAAACTTATAACCATGTATTTCGATAATGTATACGCTATACGGTTGGATCACGGTCCATAAACGAAGTAAGAATTATCTACTTCAAATTCATTTCAAATGCTAGGTTTACTTCCTCCTGCCATTACAAAGTTATTTTTGTAGTTTTGCTCTTGTGCCTTCTTCAGAAACTCATTAAGTATCTGCAGAATATTATGAAGTCCCGTGGCTAAATTTGTGTTAATTGCTCGGGCAGTTAATTTTGTCGATACGGAAGCCTATGCCACAGAAATTATGAATGTGAAACAGAATCGTTAAATAACACAAAAAGTATATCGATGCTGTATTCGTACGACACACAGTTGTAATTTTGAATGGATTACGATCTTTACAGAGAGCTGGCATGGTTTCTGTACGTATCTGCAACAGATTAGTCAGCTGCTGTATTGCAAGTACAAAGTTATCGAACATCAAATGTCCATGACGTATAAACTTAATGACATCTTCTTCGACAATTAGCAACGTCTGTGCGCAGTTTCAGTGATGATCTCTGTCTGGAACAAAAACGTATTTTTTAATTTTAATTCTATTCATGTTCTTCTTTGTTCATTTTTATTTATTTATTTTTCTTTCTTTCTTTGCCCTTGCTTTCACCTACATTAGCATAGTAATTGCCGTCCGGTACTTACAGCGGTGCAAATTACTGACACACAACAGGCTTCTCTCAGTGCTCTGTTTATTGCTTATGTAGCAGAATATCTGCCACCCTTGCTGCAGTATTCTTCTTATAAAGCGCTACAACATGTACAAGGTTCTGGCTTGCTCAACTACTTTCCTCCAACTATCTCTGTTCTGTACTACTTTCTTCCAATTGCGTACATTCATGCTCTTTATATCTTCCAAAACGTCATCTTCCCAACGTGTTTTAGGTCTTCCAATTGGTATTTTAGACATGGGTTTCCGCCTTTTGATCTTCTGCACATTACTATCCTCGGCCATGCGTTTCACGTGGCCTGCTGCAGTATTTATGGACATAATAATGATCCTATAGATGTGACGAAATGTAAGGAGCGTTTTAATAACGGCGGAATGTGTGACGTGATGTGAAATCTGTTAGATTTGCCGTGAGTAATTTGTATGTGTCAAATGTTGCTGCTGCTGCATTACTGACTTTTGTCATTCTCCGTACTGAATCTGAAGAATTACACCGCGGACTCTGAATACTTTGGAGTTTTATATAGAAAATTTGTTATGTCCATGCTTATTTGACCCGTGCCATGTGTATTATACCGCATATCCCAGTGAATCACATATTGTAGAGTCCGCCGCGTAACTACTCCATTGTATCCGTATCTCTATCTTTTGATTGTGTTATGTCCGATAGCGCAGTCTGTTAGTCCGTTGTTTTGTAGCACATAGAAATCGCCTGCGCTGTTAGACTACCCGACTGGTGGGTATGTCAGTGAAGTGGCCGTAGAGGCACGGCGATACTGGGTTTTTGTTGCTCCAAGTGGGCTGAGGGTGGGGGGAGAAGCTACTTAATTTTGACTTCTTCAGTCTGCTTGTTATGGGGAACTCCATCGCGTCTTTCTTGTGAAGGCGAATCTGGCCAAGAAACCCTCCACTCCCCTATTTTGTGTAACCCAAAGTTTTCACACCGTGTTCAACTGATACTGTAATGAGCCAGTTGAATCGAGACCAACACCTCACACTTTTTCAATTTTCTTCATTTTCATTGTTTTTCTTATAAAGCGCATCCGTCTTCTGACTAATCTCTTTCACTTAGATTTTCCGCCTTAAATTCTGGACACATATCTCATATGTCGGATTCATGCTACTTTCCACGCTCATATTGGCCTTGATTTGAACACCGTGCTAATATTTGTCTAGGACTGCAAACCACGAAGCTTCTCATTACGCACTTTACTCCTTCCGACTGTTGCTTGCACTCCCTGCGCTCTAACTTTTCCCCTCAGCATCCTGTTCGCAAAAAAAACCACTTTATTATTTTCGTATAAGAAGTGCTGCTAATTGAAGTTTTTATGCTCTCTGTAGCCTTCCCATGTTTCTTTTCTTTTTCTTTACTCGACGCGATGCAAAATACGGGCGTGTTTTATAAATGATGAGCTTCATAAAAGTGACACATTTAAATCACGATTCTTCACATTTCTACTGCTATTCACAGACAGCTACTGTCTTCTAGGGTCTGGTGTCATGTAGTTTTGTATATAGATTTCAACGCTTCAGAGCGACCTGTTGTTAATATCTTTGCTGTAAAAGCTCTTTATGGACCCTGTTGCCAGGCCTCACAGCGCTGTATCCCAGAACATCGAAATCTTGTGGTGAAGCATAAATATTAGCTACCTCAACTTCATTTGGCTTTTTGATATTTTTCAGTCGGTCCGACATTTCTCTGTAAGGACAGTACTTATTAATTATACAGGATTGTTCGAAATGATTTGTCGGGGTTTTAACAACTTGTCATATATAATACACTTAAGATAGGAGTATTTATTTATTTTTTTTATTTAATAAAACAACACTTCAAGTTTTTGTTACATGCTTTACAGGTGCTCCATATGTGCACCCTTTGTGATTCTACAAACATCAACACGATAATCGAGTTCGATCCGCATGTCAGCGGTGATGGTTTCAGTGGCGGTTCTGATTCGTACCTTCAGTGGCGGTTCTGATTCGTACCTTCAGTTCCGGTGTATACACGCACCCTATCTCTTGAAACTGTGCATACCACCTTCGAATGGAATTTTTAGATGGTTGTTTCCCGAATTTGGTGCGGAATTGCCGCTGGACAATTGTACCCCGACAATCATTTTGAATAACCCTGTATAAGTCCAGGATTATTTTTTCACGTGTTGCTGCGCATTGTGGCGACATTCCTATTAAATCCTTAGACTTAGAATGATGGCAGATGTAGTTCACACGTTCGTTTACATCTGTGCATGCCTCTAATGCTGGAAGATACGTTAAACCCAATACGCGATTGTACCTGACCAAAATCAGTTACGATATTTGGGTTACAAAGTGCATTGTCGTGGAGTCTCTGTCCTTCCTTCATGAGATGACTGGTCGGAGCGAAGGGAAGATGGATATGCCAAACGTCGATTGGATACTTGATACACACGACGTTTATCCTTTTGTGGGCGAGAGGTGGTGATGAAATTTGGTTAATTACCAATAATTGCTTTCTCCGAGTCCGTGCTGCTGTCATAGGTCTGGTCTCTCTGCTGTACGAATGGGTTAAGACACTGTTACAGGGCGATTCCTTATGCATGGTCTCAGGCATATTCCCTTTATTCACTCAAACACAGAATAGTGTGCGAACAGCTATTGGTACATGAAAACGTGTTCGTTATTTTGTTCACCTGTATTTTACGTATAATATTAAGAATTTTCCTTTTGTGCCGATTTCCGAAGGGCAGATTTTAGCCCTTGTGTACAAGACCAACTTTTTTTATTAAGTCAATAAACCTTTGATTCTAAGTAAAGTTTTATTTTGTTCCTTGTAAATGGTATATGTAAGGAGTTTTGTATGTTCTTAGGAACGAATTGTTATATGAGAATTTAGTCGCGCGGGGCATACAGTGCGGATCGCATCGAGATATAGGCCATCTGTTTTATTGGAAACATATTTTGACTTGAATCTGACTTCTGTAACAAAGTACAAACGAAATGAGATATTCCTTTATCCCTAATTAACTTTTCCTTTTCGTAGTAAGACTGTAGACTATTTGTAAATTGCTAAAGTTTGTTCTGATTTCTATTACAAGAATTCAGAGCAAAATTAAAACAGATACAAAATGGATGAGGAGACGGAGAAAACAGAGGTAAAGTGTAAGGAAGGAAGGGTAAAGTCAATAAACAAATAAGTAAATAAGTATATTATATATATATGGAATAAACCACTAATAATACAACAAAATTTGCAGGAGTGAGTAATGAAAGTGCACTCGGACGTCATGAAACTCCCTTGTTCCCTTGTCTGCACTGCTTGATCGCTGTTTCATCAAACTGTTAAACTCGCCTTAGCGTGCTGTGTCAGACGTGAAGCTTTCAGGGATATAAGCCGAGAGTTGTTTCAACGAAGACAAATCTTATCGGCGTTCCAACACACTTACACTGAACTTGCGTCAGCACATCTTTGCTTTCTGCATCTGTTGACAACGTGACAACCGTTTTGTGAGGACCACAAAACCCTTTTCTCATGAGCAGTTTGTTTTACTTTAACACCAGCAACAGCCTGCAGCCTTTAAGAATCCCTAAATTATACGGTATCTTAATAAAACATTGTTTGAAGGAATTTTGCGTTGTGTTGTGCAGTAATTAGTTGAGGCAAAGTAACATCATTCTGAAGCAGAGATTCTCTTTAAGAGTGGTGAGCTCGCTAATGTGTTTAGGCCAGTTTCTTCTGTTACCTTGTGACGGTATTAGTGTCTTGCCAATCTTGTGTTTAGTTGCCTTGTAAGACCCGATTATGTGACTTAATAATCTCTTTCTGAAAATTATGTAATTGTCTAAAGTCGGTTTTAAATTGTACATTTAAGAGTTGGTTGCTCTATCTGTGATCACGGTCTCATTTCGTCTACTTGGTCCGCATTAACACTGATATATGTGACCTGCCGTTGGCTGATATTTGCCCGATGCTGTGTTGTTGTATCTGAGATTAAAATTCATAATCCTTTGAAACGAACAATATATACTGTGATTAATTGAGAAAAATACCGAAGAGAACGACGAGATTTATTGCTCCCAAAATATTATTAGAGTGATCAAATCACGGAAGTTGCGATTAGCGGGACTTGTAGTACGTCTTGCAACGTGAGACATCTAAACAAAATCGTACGCGAAGAGCGCTAGAATTAGGGCGAATATGAGAGGATATTTTTAAATAGATCTTACAGAAACAGAATATGAAATTTTGAACTTGATGCAAGTGGTCAGGACGGGGTCCAATGGTGGGCTGCTGTAGGAACACGATAAGGAATCCTCGTGTATCATAAACGGCCGAACGTTTTCACCATTTGAAACCACCGGACTCTCTTGAGATTACAAAAGAGTCTATGTCGTTAGATGTAAGAACGTACGCAGTTTTTTGTACTCGTTCCGTTACTGACATGAAATTACTTTATCTTTATGCATAAAGCAGAGTTTATGTAGCTTTTCATATCACCACTATTATTGAATCCGGAGATTTTTCAAACTTTTTCCCATGACCGAATTATATGAAACAAAATGGCTTCTTGTACTTACGGGACCTATCGTGTGCATGCATTGCTCTCACTGTCTGTTCACCAGAGCTGGTTTTATGTTGTGATATAAGGGCGATTATCACATTTTGGGACGCTATAGGAAATGCAAAGGTTACTTGTAAACCTATAAGATGTAGTTGGGAGATTCTGTTCCATGAATTTAGGGACCTAAGAGACGACTCACTTAATCCGGCATTCACCTAGAAGGGCGACGCACAATCACGGAAAACGTCAGAGTGCTTGTAAATTGTAGTAAGGACTGGGCATTTCAGAAGAGTGGCACCGGGAAGGTGGAAGAACCCAAAGTAATTTTCCTTTGTTCTACACTGGGTATTGCAAAATGAGATTACGATTGAATACATGAATGACAAAGAATTAGGTGCTTCATGAACATGAAAACTTCCAAAAGAAGCCACAGAAGTACACAGGATATCAAAGCTGACACTAGAATATAAACCTCTGGGCCGAAAAAAACTGGATGACTGAGGAAAATATCGTACGCCGATCTTGCATACGTTGCATCTTGCATCATGATGATGATGATGATGAATAAAAAAGAGGAGGAGGTAGAAGAAGAATGCCATACGGCTGTGACGTAGTAAAAGCCTTTGCTGTTAGAACTGTCACGGAAAAGACTAAATGCAAAATAATGAAACAAACCATAAAGTGTCGCGTAATAAATTTTAGCTAAAAACGTGTAGACCTACCCCCTGACGTCATTCATTGTAAGCGGAGAGTGTCTCACGACTAATTACTGTGAGAGGCAGCAGTTGAATATTCTTCAGCATATATCGATACTGGGAATCGATTCGCTTGTCGCAGGAAGACAGGAAACAAGATGCAGGGCGAGTAATGAGAACTTTAACGCTGTAATGACGAACTCAGTACCCTCCCTGCTGCTCTCCTCACCGGGAAATAAACTGCTGTCCTGCAACAACCGGTGGACGTGACGGTGCCTCTGCGAAGATCGCGACACTTCCCGTAATATGGCTACATTCCGCACACAAGCGCGCAAGCACACACACACACACACGGGACTAAAGTGGCGAAAGACAAGAATGTTCAAACACGAGTACACGTTTCAGGCGGTAAGGAAACACGCAGCCACAGTGCATGTGTCAGAGAGATACTATAGCGTTGACACTAATGACTAATAATTGTAGTAACAGTGTCGCGATAATTGTGTCAGTAGTGGAATGATGAAAATAGTAATGATGGAATAATGAGACGGACAAAGACCCTACAGTTTGGATCAACGCTAATTTGAATAGTAATAATAATAATAATAATAATAATAATGCGTGTTACTTTAAAGTTTTCCATTCCGTGCATTTTTTCGTATCGTAATTATGTATGTAATATACCAACAAATGCATATAATAGTACGTGTATTTTATTGAATATGTGCATTTTGTTGGTGTACCCAATAATATGTGCTGATTGGGTGTGTGGCTTTGGTCTCGTTCAGCGAAGGAACATCTTGAAGAGTGACGGAATTTGCCTGCATCAGAGATGCATGGGGTGGGTGTAGAAATAATCCGTTGTGACGTCATTTCAGATATTCTTTCGCGACATTTCTGGATGAATTGGAGGTGACCTCAAAAAGTCTCGATAACTACTGCCATTTACAAGCCAAGGTTTGAGCTCAGTACTACGTGATTGCGATTCAAAAATTCTATCTACGCTACTGCAAGTTTCGTTTTTCTTCTCCACCTACCATTTATTACTATCATCATCATCGTCGTCGTCGTCGTCGTAATCATCATCATCATCATCATCATCAAAGTAGCTGAATGGTTCAGAGCCTCTCTTGAAAGCTGGCTTGCTATTTACGTATGTGGTAAACAAATTTCTACCGTGCATGTAACTCGAATGTTAAGTATCGTGTTCTCTAAAGCACATTTTTAGACTGTATTCTCTGAATTTTGAATACATTTTCTACCAATAAATTATATTTCTTTAATATACACATTTACACATTACATGATAGAGTTCGAAACCTCGTCAGTATCAGGTCTTAGAATATCGATAACGTGAAACTCACTGATACGGACGATAATTCATGAGAGCTTATGTTAAAACTATGTATAGCCGGCTCCTGTGCTTATCTCCGTCTCTGATCTCATTCCTAGACGATCCTGACCTGTTGCGTGGTACAAGGGACCCATATCTACCGCTGTTGTGTTGATTATAATTCGAATTCTGTGTGGAACGACAGCATTAGGTTGTCATCGGGAATAATCTTATATGGAACTTTTGTTTGTGTGTGAGGTCACAAACCGGAACCAACTGAAAGTCAAGTCGGCGGACTCGCTCAGGCACACGCGGTGGCGCCGTCTACAGCGTTCACAGTCATGTCTTGTTTCTTGCTGCTCTGCGGTGAAGGACTAGTGCATTTCGAGTACGGAGCGTTGTAGAGAGAGTACTGTGTCATGGTGCTGTTGCATTACGAAGCATTCACAAGGTGTGAATCGTTGCAGTATTGTTGCAGTTTTATTACCTATTGAGGGACATTGTTTTTCTTTCCGTTGCGAAGATTGTTTCTTTGATCACGGATAGACAGTCCTTCATTGCCTTCGTCATTTTCCGTAAGTTTTGTTTGTTTGTTTTTGACGCGACAGCCCCCCAGTGGGCCAGGGCCTCCTCATTCTTGAGGTTTCTAGATCACACACAACGACGCACCACAGTCGGTAGGACTCCTCTGGACGAGTGATCAGCCCGACACAGAGACCTCTACCTGACAACAAACAACACTCACAACACACAGACATCCAGGCCCCTGGTGGGATTCAAACCCACAATCTCAGCAGGCGAGCGGCCGCAGACCCATGTCTTAGACCGCGCGGCCACTGGGACCGGCATTTTCCGTAAGTGACAGCTCTATAATATGCATAACACTGACAATATGTATGCAGTACTGGTCACTGTTTATGTACCGGGGTGCCGATAAGTCCTTAGCCCGACGAGGAAGGAAACAATCTCGGAAGCATGTCAGGGACGCGCGCGATTTCAAGAACATCGAGACGCGAGCTGTCATCAAGTTTTTTTCCCCTGCAAGGGAAGGCACCGAAGGAAATTCACACCATTCTGACAGAAACATTAGGTTGTTTCCTTCCTGGTCGGGCTAAGGACTTATCAGCACCCCTGTACAGCTTAGCTAAGTAAATCGTGGAAGAGGAACGAGTTATTTAACTGATTACATGTGGCATTCACAACACAGGTTTAATTCGCAACAATACTGAGATGAGGGCAGGATACAAAACCGTTTTTGCCAAAACCGTAACTGAACCACAAATGGAGGATGTGATGACGAAGTCTTTACTGCAGTGTTTTTCGCAGAGACATGCAAATCCCACACGATTAAACTTGCGACGAAACAAGTGTCCGAATAATGTGATTGATATGTGGTCCGTACCGTAGTCAACCATTTCGCACAAAATGCTTGTTGTTATGGCAACAGACTGACGGTGCTTCTCTGCTCTTTTGTTGCACCGCTCACTAAACAGATGTCGTATTCTGATGAGCGTTGTAATGGTAGCCGTCGTGTAGCTAATGTCTGTCACAGGTGATAGGAATACATGCCAGGCCTGTTCTTACCTGCGTTGGGCGGTTGGCTGCAAAGTGGAAAAGAAGCTGAGGTAAGAAAAGTCTGATAAAGCAGCCAGCATCCATTATAAACATCCCACTGGAGTTGAGTACAAGGCTTTTAACCTTGAGTTTCCGATGTTCTTCTGTAAAATATTTTCACCGGTTAACACAGAAACGAAAACATTGAGCAGAGGGTAATTTGGTCTAGTGTATATCAGACTGTGATACTGCAGAACGGTCCCACTAGCTTGCGTATTTATGAATAGGGCTTAACTGCTTCAGAAACATACCGAAATTCAAAATAGGATTATTTGAATAATGCGGTCAAATTGTATGTGACGTATATTCAGTTCAGTTTCAGTAAAAGTGTTTTTCAATTCAACGTTGTACGTCTTGCCTTTTGCACTTCGCGGGCCGGCAGGGTCCGCGGCCTGCAGTTTCACAAGCACTGCTTCATCTAACGTTTTCCATACCAGACATGATGGTAAAGCCTTAATGATGCATGTGCGAGGCTGTATTTTTAGGTATTTATTTCAAGATTTATTTCCATTAATCAGAGTTATTCTCGATGAGTTTAGCTGCGTAAGGAATTCCTCGCCCTTTGGAGCACGAAGGCTCTTTGCCATGTCCAGAAGACCGCGCCACGTGACGCTATCGGCATCGATTCGAACCCAGCACAAATCATCATACCCTGTGTTTTAGGATTCATTTTAATATTGCCCTCCAGTCTACAGCCAAGTCTTCCACGAAGTCTCTACAAATTTATTTACTCAGTTTATTGGTGGGGCATGTTCATTCATTTATTCACGTAGTACGTCATGCGACGGTTTCACAGCTTCTTCCAAAGCGAATTCTCCAGAGAGAGCTATCGAGTTTTTCCTACTTCCGCTTCGTGAATCTTCTCGTTTCCTGAAGATCGAACAGTAGCTACACGTGAAGGTAAAGATAATGTTCTATCTCTCTCCACGCCATAAAGGCACATGAGGTGGCGTAAAAGTATTCTCCACGCATTCTTAATCTCGGCGCTGGATGGATTTGAGATGGGCTGTAGTTACATAGTATAATTGGCCTTGCAGGAGTTCAGCAAATTTTTAATGTATCATCCTTATTGTTGCACCGTGCATTTCGTAGAATCACTTTAATTATCAACCAGCAAATGCACTTACATAATATTTCACATTAAAACACTTAAAATCTCTCCGACATGTTTCGATCTTAAGATCATCCTCAAGGAGCTACGTTTTTCCTTGCGAAAGTCATTTTAAAAACATTCACAAAATAATCCCATTATATTAACAGGGTGTTGTGGCACCATGGCTATGGTGTGCGTCGTGTGTTACTACCTAACACACGACGCACACCATAGCCA
>Ga0123352_10020334_pt1 | contig 10576 bp, 7 predicted proteins | sample TergutLab28metaG_FD_89700 | JGI IMG/M metagenome (GOLD analysis project Ga0123352, IMG submission 89700) | Labiotermes labralis P1 segment gut microbial communities from Petit-Saut dam, French Guiana - Lab288 P1 | ecosystem: Host-associated > Arthropoda: Insects > Digestive system > Gut ... | reverse complement strand
CTCCCCATAGGCCTGTTTCAGTTTATTGAAAGTTTCAATGCCGGTTTCCCCAAGTTTGACACAAAACTTTATTGCACATCGTTGCTCGAAATTGCGCTCTTCCATTTCCGTGACACACACACACAAACTGCTTCACAAGAAACCGCACTAAAATTAGCGTGTTGATGCTAGCGAGTTGAAACTCATACTAGAAGTCTATGAGACTCTTATCTAACCTTCATGTGAAGGGCAAGACCGCAGTATTGACAGATCATGCGATACGCAGGCAGTCTCATTACTTTATTTACAGACCTCGTAGCATTGCATGTTTTTCAATCCAGCTAGCATTATTCCCATGTTAAAATCTGGCCACCTGTACCATAGTAGTGGGAGATTCCTGGATTTTGAAGGTTAATGTGCTTACAGTAACTGATACATTTGTCAAACTGATGCACTGGTCCCATTTTTATATGTTAATTTATCAATTTTGTTTTTGGCTGTAATGTGTATTGTCATCCTCCCTCTGTCTGCATGAAGATCATTGTGATAACTGTTACGTCTCGCACATGTTTCACACTGTTGATCATTAAAATATGTATTTTAATTTTACCTTAAGATGCAGACTTTTGTGTGTGTGTGTGTGCATCTTTCTCTTTGTTCAGCTGGTAAATCCATAGTGGGTTCTTATAATCAGGATCAGCTTGCGAGCAGGATCAGGACAGATGTCCTGATCCTGCTCGTAAGCTCTCAGCAAAACCTGTATGACATATACCATTGCTGTGTGTACAGTGAAAAATTCCTGGTGATGGACAGAGGAACTGTCTGAAACATGTAGAGTTTTATTCCAAAAATAAATTTGAGAAATTAGTGCATCTAGTTGGTTTTATTATAAGAATATATTACAATGCACAGTGATCTGAACGTCAGTTTCCGTAATGGGTGTTGAAATAACAGGTTCACTACAGAGAAACTGAACTTAACATGTGTAATTGAAGTTACAAGCATGGTATGTATTTTTAGTTTGTTGTCTTGCAGCTAAATGAAGAAGATCCATGCTATGAATTTCGCCGGGCTCATATCAACAGTTTTCGAACACATCTCTACTTCCTGGATTATATGTATGAGCCATCATCTGATGGGTATGATGTTACTTTGGTTGCCCAGCTATCTATGGATAGATTACAGATGGTTGAGGCTCTTTGCAAACATTGGGAAGGTAAGCTGCTAGAGCAGTAAGAGGATGAAGTGTACACACCTCATGAACTTATACCTTTTAAGAGATTTTAATAGAATTATCAGTGTAAAGTCTACACTTATGCATCACACTAGGCACACTAGTATAACCATTAAAAGAAATATTAATGTAGATATGCTTTGTTGCATAATGTGCAAGACATGAACACGTACAGACCTGGTTGATTCATACGGAGCATTTGTGGGTAAGTTTTGAAAGAAATTTGGTGTGAACATGTCCTATCGGAAGACACCTGTAGGGGCATATTTTATTTGCTACTGTCATTATTTACAACATGCAGTGCACATGAATTTGTGAAGTGAGTGACCATTGGCACCAAACTTTCGTGTGGTGTTAAACTCGACATCGAGGTGTTTTTTTTTTTTATTCGACAGTATTTAATTCATCTTGGTTGGCCATCTTAGTATAGGTCTGTAGTTAATGATACAATTTTTAGGATAATGCCTGTTTATCTCCTGCTTATTTTACTAGATATTGGATGTAGACAAGTATATGGTGCTAGTTCACATTAATATGAGTTGCCCAGAGGTTGGGGCCCAACAGAGAATATGTTAATCTTATTTTTAGCTTGATGATTGGGACTGATCCTGTCTGTAAATATGTAGTGTTTTTATTTTTAATACAGGATAGTGGTTGAAGTCAAAATTTAATATGCAGTTGTCAGAATTCTATAGAATATCTTTGTTTTTCAGGACCAATAAGTCTTACTCTGTATATGTCGGATGCAGAAGCCCAGCAATTCCTCAGCTATGCTTTAAGCTCTGAAATTCTGAGCAGCAGAAAGAATATTGGCTACCATGTAGTGTACAAAGAAGGTGTAAGTATTTATGCTGTTATTTCTTTAGATACTTTATGTGTGTTAGCATAGAGAGGTTGTGATAGGATTACAGTAGAACTCCACGTATTTGGATTAATTGGGACAGCAAGCCATCCATATATGCAGAAAATCCAGATAATTGGATTTTTCTTTGAGAATCAGCTACATTGGCAGTGGAAAAAAAAATGTATACAAATGGCTATTTTAGGCTACATATTTATTTATGTACAAATAAAGCATTACAGAATTCCTTATATGTATTTGAGAGTTGGGGGAAAATTTAAGCCATAAAAAGATGGAGTACAATACAATAAGAAAATGTTTGCCCAAAGGGCCCAGCCCAGCCCATCCAGATAACCAGCTTCTGGATAAGGGGAATACTACTGTATTTAAACCAGATGTGACCATGGTTTTTTATTTTATTTTTCAGAGCTTTTACCCTGTGAATTTTCTTCGAAATGTGGCGTTACAGCAAGTGAACACACCATACGTCTTCCTTACTGACATAGACTTCCTCCCAATGTATGGTCTCTATCCATACCTCAAGAAATCCATACAGGTTCTCAATCTGGATTCTTCAAAAAAGGTACTGTTATGGCAGTTTTCAGGCTTCCATCGTGGTGTAGTTGAAGCCTTTGCTCTTGTGAGATGTTATGTGACATGGGTTGGTAGTTGGTTACCATTGTTATGGGACTGAAGGAACCTACAGATGTCCCAAAACATCAGGACCAACTACCAGCCAATGCGCCCCCCCCCCTCTTCCCCATTCCAGAAGAGCAAAGCCCTGGGGTGCTGTCATTGCTACAGTTGTTGGTGTTTTTCCACACTATTTGCTAGGTATGACATATCACAGAACCACCAACTGTCAGAGAATATGCATATTAAAATATACAAAACTTTGGTTGAAAAACTTGATCTCTTACATACAAATGAGGGTGTTTAAGAACATGGTGCTTCAGGCACTGTGCTTGATACCTCTCATAAGTTCTCCTTCTCTAATGAGTGTGTGTGTTGTCTGATGATTAGCACATTGTCATGTTGACTGCCTGAAAAGGTATCGAATCTTTCACTGAACATGGTTGAATTTTCTGAGAGTTGGCCACTTTGAATTTCTAGAAGTATTTGAAAGAAAAGAGGAAATATCCTTAGTGACAGTTGCAGTGCTAACAGCACGGACTATGAAGACTGCTGTCATGGGACATGAAGCCATGCAGTCTGTTAGAAGTGTATTGACATTACAGAGGATCCTGTTGCCACCTTTATCAGACTGCACAGCATTGCATTTCACGAGAGAACAATCTTCTGAATGTGCCTTATTTCCAGAGTGCCATGCTTAATATTTGCAGGCATTAGTGGTTCCTGCATTTGAGACGCAACGGTATCGCATAACTTTTCCGAAAAGTAAGGCGGAACTTCTCAGTATGTTGGACATGGGAACCCTTTTTACATTTCGCTACCACGTGTGGACTAAGGGCCATGCTCCCACTAATTATGGTAAATGGAGGACAGCTACAACTCCATACAAGGTAAGTCAGTGTGTTTATTTCTGGAACGAAGAATTTACATTCGAAATATCCTATCAGACACTGTTTCCTTAACTCTGTTTTATTTGTGTGAAATGATGTTACCATCGTAGGTATTTGCCTGTATGCTGTGCATTAACATATGAACTCAGAGAGTCCAGCAACTCTGAACACCCCTGGTTTGTTGTAGTAGTGATGCCATAACCTAATTCTGTGATCTTGGCCTCTATGTTGATAGTATTGCAGACTACAATAATTCTGCAGTTGTGGTTCATCCCTGAAGGTTTTATGACATTTCAGACATACCTGATCAGTCAGTAGCCATTACTGTTAAGACAGCAACTTGTAAAATCAGTGATGCGTCTGTTTCTAACATTCAAGCGGGCATTGTTGGCTTTATATTTTGGTAAACTTTCTCTCTTGCCCTTACTCACACACAAACATGAACACACTTGGGTACAATGGAAGTGGATTTGAACCACAGAGAAAGATTTTTTATGTGTTACTTCTTCTGTTAGGTTTAGTGGGAACCAGATTTTGAATCACATGTAGTTAATTCTTATGTGCTAATAAATTATGGTATTAACTTGTATTTGTTACCAAGTAATTGCACATAAGATCCATTTATGTATTACTACCTTATGTGCAATTAGTTGATAATACAGGTTCACATTTCTTGCATGGATTATATATTATTAAATTCTGGTATGTTAATGTTCAGCATGACCAGATTTTGAACCATGTGGAATTGATTCTTATGAATTGTTCTGTATGTGTAGATACACTGAATCTAGTTTCAAAAGGACTTATATTAATAGTGATATGTTAAATTTTTGTTTTGAGGGCAGTATGAACTTGATTTTTTAGAAAGCCTTCACAGAGATAATTTTTATGTGTTATCTTGTGTACATTTAGGTTCAATGGGAACCAGATTTTGAGCCATACATTGTTGTGCGGAAAGATATTCCTGAATATGACACTCGATTTGTGGGTTTCGGCTGGAATAAGGTGTCCCATATAATGGAACTTGAAGCTCAAGGATTTGAGTTTGTTGTTCTTCCAAATGGTTTCATTGTTCATATGCCACATGCTCCTAGCTTGGACATAGCAAAATTTAGGAGCTCATCACAGTACAGAAAGTAAGTGAATATCTGTTGTTATGCATGGGTTCATGTCATTCTGTAACAGCATTCTCAGGCCGTGTTGCAACATGAGTCATGGGCTGTTGCTGGGGGTATCATAAGAAATGTTACCACCCACAATGTGATTCACTAGCTAAATACTAAAATTATCAAAGTACTGTGGGGGTCACTGAATGGCATAACCTCAAATTCACATTGAGGGGGAGAAGTGTATGGGTTATGTACACATGTGACTTGCAGATGATACACCACGTAGCTCCCGAAGCAATGTGACATAAAGATAACTTCATTTTCATAGTAGTGAAACAAGTATATTTTTTGTGTCCATGGCAAGATGTGTAGACAGGAGGGGAAAAGAGATTAAGATGGTAAGTTCTGCTGTTCTTGGGTGTTTTCAAGGTTTCAGCAGATCACTCACTGCAGACATTCTCTTGCATTCGGTTCATTTGTGCGAGTCTCTCTCCAGTTTGCCTTCATATTGAAAGTTTATGTAAATGATAGCAGTCCCATCCCATTGATGAAGTGTGCTTGCAAGTACACGTTCTACTCATGACAATTGTTAATAATAGGAGTGCTTCATATACAGTTATTTACTTAGTTTAGTGATAAAAGTGGTTCATTTATGTGCATTTATTTTTATTTAATTAAAATTTCTGTATTACAGTGAAAGTTGTTTCACATGTAGACATTACTTTGAAAGTGTGTGCCCTGGCTGGGTGTGTGTGTGTGTGTGTATGGAAAAGATTAATAACTGCTGGTCCAGAAACATGTAGGGTACGGAAAACCTGGTGACAGCAGTTGGTGTTGCGATCCATTCCTCTGCATGTAATGCTTGATGTCACACTGCAGCTGGAGGCAGTAATATGAAGGATTCACACTGTACAACCATTTTTCTGCATTGGATACTGTACAAGAATACCTGCATTAATGTAGCATTTACTAGATACACTGTGATAAGCTAGTCATTAAAGGAAGTCTGTATTAATACTTTTAGCCGTAACATGTTATTTCATTCATTAAGGTGCCTGAAGATACTGAAGAATGAATTTGTGAAGGATCTCAGCAAACGCTACAGTAAAGTTTTTGACATGGAAGTGTGATAGGAGTGCAGTGCTGTGAAACTTAAATCATTCTTCACTGAGATGGAAGAAGTGCTAATTGCTCCTGAACACTATTTGTAACAATAAGAGTATTGTGTTGATGGTAAGTGCTTGTACCTTCATATTTATTAATTTATTTGTCCTGTTTTAGTTATATTTTTTAACATGATTTACATAAATATTTCACTACTTTACAAGTGTATTTTTGTCTCCTACCGTGGGCGTTTGTCCTACAGCTGTGTTAAATCGGTAACATACCTTATTTTAGTGCTTTGTAACTTCACATTTTTTTATGTTTTTAATTATTTACCATTATTCAGCAATAAACTGCAGATTATTTTTGAAGTTATGTGAAAGTTTAATAAAGTTCCTTTTAGGTCATCCTACATCAACTGTCAAGCTGCCCTTAAAAAAGAAATGGAATTTCTCAGTAACTTAAATTGTTTGAACTTGTTGTGAGAATTTCACACTTGAAATCCAGTGAATCTAAAGAGATTTCTGAATACTACCTTTATTTGTGTGACATATTATGTAGTCAATATATGTAATATTTCAGGGGTGTGATCCTCCTTCGTTGGTCGCAGAATTTATGGTAAATACTGCAATTAATTTGACCACATTCTTGCTTGTGCTATGAGATGGAATATTTGAAACTTTCTGTGCTGGGTTATACAACCACCTACAGTGATTGAGACACACAAATAAGCAAAAGTCTTGAACCCCGCAGGAAGTATTTTGTGCTGTGAACACTGGAGTGAGACTTAAACCTTTCCCCATTTAATGCAATGAAAAGATCAGAAGGTAAGTAGTATGATTGTAATGACCAAGATTTCATTACCCTTTACTGTTAGAATCTTTAGTGTATGTTGCTAGCCTGATACCCATATTAATACACAGAGTCTCTTACATTAACTCTGATTGGATATTGATTAATTTATAACACAATGTTGGGCAATTTCTGTTGGTCCCCATTACATCCTGACAGAATGTGTGATTCCTATATTTCCTCCCCCATATTCTTTAAGGTTTTAGATGTCAAATTATTATGCAGACACCAAAGTCAGGGTCTACTGTCTTCCTTTAAGGTCCAATCCCACAGTTTCAGTAATAAGATTATTTCCATAATTCAGGTTAGTTATGCAAATTGCATATAGTGTATAATAAAGGGTTGTAATGGGAATTTACTTATCAGTATAGAACAAGCTACCATACCCTATGCTAATAAGGTACACCCATGCCCTGCTAATGATTTGAGATCATTATTTGCTAACGGTGATATCGACTTACAAGAGTAGCCAGATTTAATGTAAATGGTGGTTTCTTCCAGGAACCTCCAGCGTCCTTATAATTAATAATGTGGTCACAATTACCAGTGACTATAACCACTGTGATATATTTCTTGCCCATGTGATCCTTCTGACATTTATGATTTATTAAGTTTGTATGCCCAATAGAGGAAGTTGCGGTAACAATTCCGTAAGTTGAGTTCTAGACTATTTGAGGTTACCTTGTGCCACTATGTTTAAAACTCGTTTTTGAGGATATGAGTTTATGCAGACAGAATATCTAATAGTATGATTACTGTGAAAATGTTATTTTCTATTATGCATTACAAAGTGGTGTTACATATGTAGTACTGTAGTCAAGTAAAGGCTTTATAAATGAGAAGCTGTCAGCAGTATCACAAGAAACATTAATGCAGAGCTGAAAGGAAAACTTTCCACATTCCAGGTGAACCTCTCATCTTCATCTATAGAAGTTTGTTAATGCAGTATACTTGTGTTTTGGTTTTCCATTTAACAACATATATCAAAACTATGTTATCAGTCTGTGTGCAGGCTACAGCAAAAGCGTAAGGCAGTTTCACAATCTACAAGGCGATAATTGCGTTTACTCATTTGGAACAGCATGCAAGTAGCTGATTTGCCATGAACATAAAGAATGAATAACGCCCAGTTAACAAAATGAACTGCATGGGGCAGAGTCTGTCTCTGGAAGCCAATAGTTACTCTGCTGGCCCAAGAATTCCCCACTTCATTTGGACTAACATTTAAAAAGTCTGGCTGTCGTACCACATTTAATTTCATCTTCATACCTACCTTCCGCCAGACAAAACTAAAATGTAGTGTTTGCCGTCACCAACTACACGGAATAAGCTACGGTACGGAAGTTGCGGCAGTCAGCTTGTCACCAACGTTTCGGAGGTAGATATACACTGAGGATTAGGGGAAACATGTTACTTGTGGAAGTATACACTGAAGAGGGAAGAAGAAATTTATACCGAATCGTGTTGTCAGACTGCTTTGCGTCACACTCCAGAGCACAGCCATCTTCGTTGAGTTGGGTATCTTGTTTCGTAAGTGTTGGTGGCCCTGCTACATATAGTGACTTCAAGATGGCGGTTATCATATGAATGAGTATGATTCACCTGATACAAATTTGATAATTTTTTTGAGTCGTCGCCTTTTGTGCTGTTAACGTAAGGCAACGCTTGCCTTGTATTATATGAAATATGTGCGGGTTGTCTTGTTCAAGTGTAATTTCCAAATGGAGATTATGGATAAGACCTGTTGTGATGACAGTTTATGCTCTAGTCATTGTAGTTCTTTTACCAATACTAGTAGTGAATGCAGTAAACAATGGCTTTACGAAACGTGATCAAGGCTCTTTGATTGGAGGAGTTTTTGTGATGATGGCTTTGCCGATATCATTTTGGGAAATAACACAGCATATGGTTCACTACACAAAACCTTCGCTCCAGAAGCACATTATTAGGTAAGCTGCACGTCAAATTAGAGCTAGCCCAGGATATGGTCGGGCTTAGTTTAGAATATTGGCCTGATTTCTTTATCAGTTTAGGTTTAACATGTATATTATATATATTCCTGCCAGCTTTAATATGTATTTAGTAATGAATAAGTGTACAACAGCTGTCAAAGTTTCAAACTTCTCTGGCCATTATCTCCGTAACCGTTCAACTTTGGATATAGGTGTTTTGGGTTATATCGGTATACTTTAACATAAGGAACACACTCCCGAAGTCTTGCACATTCCTCCTGGGTCCTGTGATAGTGTGAAATAACTGCTTGGCAGAATTATAAATGTAAACGCATGGTTGTACAGTCTGTTTATGGACACAGTATGACATGATACAATACAACTATAAAATTTATTTTGTGAGCAGAATGCTAGTATCAGTGTTGCAGCATGGTTAAAAAAAAAGTATCTACGACCTGTATTACAAGTAGATTGTTGTTATTATTTAAGTTAACATGTGTGCCATCTTGAGCCTTGTTGCACATTCTGGCACACTTTATAATTATTTCCTTGATTGATGAATTAAATATGGTCCACAGCAGCCAGATCTTTAGATCTCATCTTCCTAGGTATTTATGTCATGGGTGAGGAGGGAGGTCACTTACAAGGTCTGCTGTCCTAGAAAAAGTGTAAATACATGATGCATTGGTACTTTGCATTTTGGATATTTCTACCCATATAAAGGGCAGTCCTAATGAACTGAGCTAATGACTTCTGTTGCACACATGGAAGTCTTGAGCAAAGTGGTTGAGGAGTGTGTCTGGGATATGCTACCATGTCACTGGATAATTGGTTCCTAACATTTCAAAGGAACATTTTCAGGCATCTGAAGGTCTGAGAAGAAAGCCTGCAAACTTCTGTGACACCACCATTTTGACCATTTTTTTTAAGATGATTTTGGTTGATAATATGAAAATTTGATGCAGTTCTGTTGAGCATTGTTATACTATCTTAATATCTGCAGAATTTAATATGTATGACATTTAAATATTTGGTTTTGCACCCCCTCCTGGGAGGTTGAATGTTATCCTGATATGTTTTCATATTCAGTAATATTAAGATTTCCTGATTTCATCCAGTTTTTCTTGTACTGGGATTATCTAACCAGTTTTAAAAATAAATGGCTACTCTATATAATGACAAACAATCAGATGAAGTTTAAATCCCAAAATGTGTAGTAGATTTATCCTAGACAGTGGATGTCTTTCTTCTGTTGAAATGATCCAGTTCTTGTTACTTTTAAGGAACTTAAAATGACATTTGTGGGAATGAAAATGTACCTCATTTTGTTCCTGTGAATACTACCACATGAGCTAGTGGACTGATAACCAGCCAGCTGTTGATTGGTGTTTTTCAGATTGTGTGATCATTTTAAGTAGTGTATGGTGGTATTCTGCAGACAGTTCTAATACCTCAGTTAACCAATTTATTACGGTATAGCTTTGTTAGAGTTTTGGCTTTGTGATATACATCATGGCTATAAAAGAAAATAAACCTGTTCTTAATGCTTTCCAACTAAGGTTTTCCCCCCTATTATGGGTTGAACACAGATCCTGAGAATCTGTAAGAAACAGAGGTGTAAATCACAACACAGATTGACATGACAGATTTCACAAAGGAAAAAACTAAAAATTGTTGTGGTTGGTGATAGTTTTGCTAAAGGGATTGCAGGTGAACTAGTACATAATCTGGGAAGTGCGTTTGAGGTTATAGGCCATGTGAGGCCAGGTTCTGGTATGAAGGTGATAACAGAATTGGCTAATCAAAAGATTACTACACTAACGAAGAAAGATATGGTTGTGGTCTGGGGAGGTGCTAATGACATTGCTAGAAATGAAGCAAATAATGCCCTCACACATATCATTAACTCTGTCAAATCCAGGAAACATACAAATGTGCTTTTAGTGAGTACCTACAAGATTTGACTTGATAACTATATCATG
>Ga0123352_10020330_pt1 | contig 10576 bp, 5 predicted proteins | sample TergutLab28metaG_FD_89700 | JGI IMG/M metagenome (GOLD analysis project Ga0123352, IMG submission 89700) | Labiotermes labralis P1 segment gut microbial communities from Petit-Saut dam, French Guiana - Lab288 P1 | ecosystem: Host-associated > Arthropoda: Insects > Digestive system > Gut ... | reverse complement strand
GTTGTGTTGCAGCATATGGTTTTCTGCACCGAGTTTTTGGATGGGTGGTGGTCTTGAGAGCCGCTGCGTAGGTCGTGTGTACGGTGCGGATGGTGCCGTGCGACTCGCACGGCACCACCTGCACCGTACACACGGCTCTCAAGATCACCACCCATCCAAAAACTCGGTGCAGAAAACCATATGCTGCAACTCAACATCTAATGCTCCTGATGTTGGGCGAATGTACCCGGAACATGTCGAGCTAAGAATACATTAATAAAGTTACCTTGTTGCATCAAGTTGGCATTTCACTTTTAGAAATATCTTTGTTCAGTGTCCAAGGTGCTGCTCCGTACTTTGCCACCGGTCTGATTAATGTCGCAATGATTTTTTTTTCTGATTTCTGATTGACTCTTTAGTAGAGGAACGAGGGCATAATATGATCTACTTGCATTTCTAATTATTTTTTCAATCTGTGGTCTTAATTCACTTTTGTTGGTTAGAACTGTACCAAGGTGTGTGTAGTCTTTCACTATTTCAAAATTACATAAATTTCTTACACATTCATTTTCACTGTAAGTCTTTCGTAATTCTATCATAAATTTTGTCATTAATAATAATAACAATTCTAATATACTCATATACTCTGTAGCTTTATAAAATTGTTGAGATAATTTTTTGTACATGACGTCAGCACGAGATGGATTAGGGTGCAAAAAAGGACCGCTTGAACTTTCATGTCTGTCACATGAATGTCGGGCATTTAAAGTCGTACAGAACGTATTTGTTAAGAATTTGTGGAGAGTACAGTGTCACTGGATATTGCGGTGTTATTTCCATGGGACAAAATGTGCAATTTTATTCTTCAATAGGAAATAATACGGAAGCCGATATGACCACATATTTGATTCGCCACAGGACACAGTGCAGTTCATTTTTACTACACTGCACACTGAAAATATGACAACGCAGCATAACAGTGTCACTACTGACAGCGATGACAAGTTACTGTCTGTAATGACTGCCAATTAAACTGCTGCCGAAATTTTGTGTATAGACAGACAGACTGACTGTTTGAAGGTGTGGATATGAGGTTGAGATTAAAACGATGGGCAGCAGGACACTTTTAGTCCAGTGACAAACGTCACTGTGGCGTGGGAAAACCACAGACTCCTGTCCATGACGTCATCCTGGAAGTTGCAATTTATTGCACGCAATTTGGAGATGTCATTTAAGGGTTTGTGTGCTTGAATATTTTCTATAAACTGCAATTATATTCAGCCAGCATCCAGACAAATAGGCCAGTCTATGTAATGGGAAGAAAAACTTATAAAATTACAAGTATTATATACAAAACCATAAGTGTAACCGTCGGACACAACTTGTGTTTATTACACAGCCAACAGCTACTTGTTTTGTGACGTTCAGGTGACCGTGCATCGTGATAAATTCTTATGATAAATCCAACTAGATGCACTAATATCTCAAATTTATTTTTTGAATAAAACTCTACATCTTTCGGACAGTTCCTCCGTCCATCATCAGGAGTTTTTCACTGTACACACAGCAATGATATATGTCATACAGGTTTGCTTACAGCTTGCGAGCAGGATCAGGACGGAACTGGTTCCGTCCTGATCCTGCTCACAAGCTGTCATCAGACCTGTATGACATATACCATTGTCATATGTACAGTGAAAATCTTCCTGAAGATGGAGGAACTGTCTGAAACATGTAGAGTTTTATTCCAAAAATAAATTTGAGAAATTAGTGGGTCTAGTTGGTTTTATCATAAGAAGCTACTTGTTTCTTGTTCTTAACAAAGCCACTGTTAATCTACACAAGAATCTCTGAAAGGCCTAACATACAACAGTGCACTCAGATTGTTTCAAGACTGAAATCTCAAACTTTTCAAAGCCGGCATTCATACACATCGCCAATAATATGACATATGTGTACTATATACGATATGCACTATAAATACGCCTCTGACAAATGCGAGATCTGCCTTGAACTATTTTCATCGCATTGCTATAACCGATAACTTTTCTATCATTTTAGTACAGCCTTTCGATGTCTTGGCCACAAAGCCGAAAATTGTCGCTCTTTGTTCCATAGTAGTTGGAAGTCGTGTTCGACAAATACAATTATTGTTTCTATATAATTAACAAAACGGTATGAGTCATGTAAATAAGGTATTCTATTTCTAACGGACAATCATGTAGCAAGAGGAACAAAATCAAATAAACGTACTTCGTTACTCAGTGGATGGTGCAGTGCCTTTTCTTTGAGAACCTGAAGTCGCTCGATTGGTCAACAAAGTTGAAACTCTTGTAGGTCTGACACAGATGTTACACCTAAAGCTTTTATAGAGAAGGCAGAAGGCAAACACTGAAAAAAAAATCTCTTTTACTGCGACAGCCTTAATTTTTATGTGAACACAAATTTATATACCAGAGAATACTTCGACATTTATTCACAACTTGGCTGTATTTATAAGCACAAAACACGTATCCTGTTACAGAAAAATCTGTAGCAAAACAGCTATATTTGTTTATATCAATCATTAACACGTCTGTCCTCCTAATCGCCCATCTCTCAACCCATTGAAGAGGCCATGTCACAGGCAAGACCAGAGTTCGATTCGTTTAAAGGAAGAAAGTTTTCCTTCTGCCAGAACCCTCCGAAAATCCGACCATCTCTGTAGGGAACCAAACAGCTCACCGCTACTTGTGGTTTTATCCCACTGGGCGTGAATACCTCTGTTTGTTATCGACGTCAAGACTGCGTCAAATTTTGCCTCGCCCTCAATTCCTGCCACTCACAAACATGGCGTGCTCCTTGGATAAACGGGCTTAATGTTTCAACAATTCCTTCCTCCACCAATTTACAAATTTGTCGCGGTAGGGGGAAAGATATTTGTCTCTACTCCAAAACGTCAATATTGGCTTTGGAGCAAACCCAGCCTCCTACTCAGTAGGTACCGAGGTTCTTTCCCGGGGGTAAAGCAGCCGGGGCGTGAAGATGGTAACTCATATCCATCCAGGTCAAGAATGTGTAAAGGTAGACCTCTGCTCCCTCTATTTGACTTCAAGGCGTGGACAGGGATAGTCTTACCTTTTACCATAAATCCGCTCATTCATCCAATCAAAATCCACCCATCCAGACAACGAATCTTCCTCCCGTTTACTCACACTGCATTTCAATCACATAACAACTATCCATTGGTCAACCCACCCATCACATATGTTCAGATATCTCAGTGCTTTCACAAATTACCTAACACAACAACCTACCAGCTCCATAATCCTCACATAATGCCATACGTTCCCCTGTTTCTGTCTGAACAGAGTATACTCGTATTCTCACTGGATAAATCTCCGAGGCATGAAAGAGAAGACGTTCAGGTTACAGAAGCATCAGCGTGGATTACAACAGCACAACTTTCACATTAATTCATTCACGCATGATTCTGTCTCTTCCTTGTGCCTCTTCTGCTCCTCGACTTCATATTTTCTTCCACACTTTTATATTTATGGCTTGGAAACAGATTGCTAGACGAAAAAATCAAGAGGGAGACCCTGGCAAAGCTCAGTAGCTGTCCGGGGAGTGAACACGCTTCAGAGAATAACAACACTTTCAATATTCTTCTGTATAATTGTTACCATGTGTACAGTCACAGGCAAATGTGGGTGTGAAACGTTCCGAATAAAAATCTAATGAATTAAAATGGCAGGAAAATATTAGTGTTAAGTACTGATGTTGATAAATTGAAGTTTGTAAGTCGTCTTATTGTAGCTCCTAAATTCCCTGCTAACAAGATTCAAATGTGGATTTCGACGCATCAGGTTAACTACTATTTTTATTCTGTTTTCGGACTAAAAGTAAAAGAAAAAACGAAAAGTTCCTGGAAAATGGTACGTAGTCAAACACACCTGTGTCACATGAGGTGTATTTAATGACTATATAATGGACAACTACATGTTTCGGCCTGTACTGGCCATCTTCAGGTTGTCTTAGGGGAACTTAACTTAAGATCTTACTATACGCATGTGCGCGCACGTGGTGTAGAGATCTCTACTTACAGACAAAAACAAAAACAGGAAGTAAGTAAGTTTATATTTGATTCCTGTTTTTGTTTTTGTTTTTGCTAATAAGGCCCGTATGTAGAGATCTCTACACCACGTGCGCGTGCATGCTTATAGTAAGATCTTAAGTTAAGTTCTCCTAAGACAACCTGACGATGGCCTGTACAGGCCGAAACATGTAGTTGTTCATTATATAGTCATTAAATACACCTCATGTGACACAGTTGCGTTTGACTACATACCATTTTCCAAGTTTCACACACACAACGGGGATGACACTTCCTAGAACAGTTACTGGTTTCCGTCGAACACAATAAATATTGTTGTTTTCCACGGAAACCAGAAAATATTTTATATTAATAATTGTCCAACGAGATGCAACACAAAGAGGTCAATTTATTATTCTGCAAGTTCACTCTACATTTTTCGGGTGTCAACCACACCCATCATCAGGTGTACTGGTCATATTTTTTGTGCAGCTACCTTCCTCCAATGACCAGCACCGGAGGCTGTAGTTACAGTTTTGTGTACTCCTGATGATGGGTGTGGTTGACACCCGAAACATGTAAAGTGAACTTGCAGAATAATAAATAGACCGCTTTGTGTTGCATCTCGTTGGACAATTATTAATATATATCAGCAAAGCACGGAACCATAAACATCAAATTCAGAAACTGTTTGTTTTTTTCTTTTAGGTCAACTACTGAACATTTGTCAAATATTTGAGAAAAAATTGGAATACAATGAAGCAGTGCATCAGCCATTTATAGACTTCGAGAAAGCCTGTAATTCAGTTAGGAGGGAGGTCTTGTATAATATTCTCTTTGAGTTTGCTATCCCCTTGAAACTGGCAAGGCCAATAAAAATGTGTCTGAATGAAATATATAGCAGAGTCCGAGTAGGAAATTTTTGTCTGACATGTTTCGTATTAAGAATGGTTTGAAACGTGGAGATGCTTTATTGCAACTGCTTTTCAACTTTGCTTTAGAGTAGGCCATTAGGAGGGTTCAGGTAAAAGAGGATGGCTTGCAATTAAATGGTACGCATCAGCTTTTGGTTCATGCTGATGATGTTATTGTATTGGTTGGAAGCATACATACAATAAGTAAAAACACAGAAACGTTAGTAGTCGCTAGTAAGGAGACTGGACTAGACGTAAATGCTGATAAAACTAAGTACATGGTCATGTCTCGAGTTCGGAATGCAGGACGAAGTCACAGTATAAAGAATGATAACATTTCTTCTGAAAAGTGGAAGAGTTCAAATATCTAGGAACAGTCCTAACGATTTAGGGTTTCGGTGGGGAAATCTGATGGAAAGATACCACGTGGAAGACCCGGGTTCAAATGTGAGGATAATATTAAGTTGGATCTACAGGAAGTGGGATGGGAGTCATGGACAGGATTGATCTGGCTCAGGATAGGGACAGGTGGCAGGCACTTGTGAATGCGGTAATGAACCTTCGGGTTCCATAAAATGCGGGAGATTTCTTGACTACCTGTGAAACGGTTAGCTTCTCAAGAACGACTCTGCTGCCTGGGGTAAGCAGGCAAGTAAGTATATAAGTAAGTAAGTAAGTAAGAAGTAAGTTAGTAAGTAAGTAAGTACGTAAGTAAGTAAGTAAGTAAGAAAGAAAGAAAGTAAGTAGGTAAGTAAGTAAGTAAGTACTAGGAAGCAAATATTGTGTACCGTAAATAACACCTATAAGACATTGCCTAAGATTCATACTAATGTTAACGTCCAACTCTCTTGTTCATTATACAAGTGGACCACTTCTACTAGTTCTGAAATCATTCACCGCCTCCCCACATTATCGAATGTAGTTTATATTTCGTTGCCTGAATAGTAGGTCTGAAACAATAAGGAAACTTCTTTAAATTGACGTAAGATAATGGCAGTACCAGAGCTCTTATATGGATATCAGAATATTACTTCACTAGAACAACATGAAAGAACTGAGATTTATTTAATTACGCTTTCAGTTGCAAAGATTATGTAACGTCGGCAATGAATGAATGAGTATGAAGCACCGGCGTAATGATAACGACGGAAGAAAGCCGAAGAACTCGGGAAAAATCAGTTCCAGTGTCACATTGTCCACAACAAATCCCATTTAAAATGGTCAGGCACAAACTCTGGACCTCTGCTGTGACAGGTTGACGAATGACAGCCTGAAACACGGCACGGCCGATGTTATGTTGTTAAAGTTAGCTCTAACAATCGGCATGCGTGCATAAAAGCGCCACGTTTTTAGGCGCGTTTGCAAAATTGCGAAAAGTGACTGTTGGCTTCGTTATGTCTGTCTGAACGAATGGAACAACTCCGCTCCCACTAGACGGATTCTCATGAAATTTAATATCTGAGTATCTTCCGAAAGTCTGTCGAAAAACATTCATGTTTTATTAACATCTGACATGCATAAAGGGGATTTCACTTGAAGACCAACACACATTTTTGATCATATCTCGCTCAGTTCTTCTAGAATAAGAACTGTTTCAAGCAAGAGTTGTAGAGAAAATCAAAACAGACATTTTACGTCCAAGAACCTTTTCCCGAAAATTGCATCCATTAAGAAAATATGTGGAAAAGTGTGATACAGCCAGACAGGCCACAGATAAAATTTTAATGGGGCGTATACACTTTGTATGCAGAATAATTAAAGCTACAAACACACACACACAATATGTAAAATGTATTGCTCTTCCACTGTAACAATGGTTGCCCGAACGCGCCTCGATGTTACATGTACACTGCCTCTCGTTAAGCTCTGAAAACAGTTTATGTTTTGTTGACCGTGCATCTCGACACAATCATGTAAAAAAACACAAACTTGATGCAGAACTTATTCTTAGCATATTTCGTCAACCTCTACATGTTTCGGCCCTATCTAGGTCAATCATTAGAAGGAACAACCGTATGTATACAACAATTTTTGTCCTGGTTGGATTGTTCCAATCCAACTAGGACAACAGTCATCTAAAAAGAATACTAAGTACCAATTGTTGTATACATACGGTTGTACCTCCTGATGATGGGCCTAGATACGCCCGAAACGTGTATAGTTTGACGAAATATACTAAGAAGAAGTTGTGCATCTAGTTGGTTTTCCTTTACACGACTCTAAAGACAGTTTGGAATCAATGACGCTTATGCAGGCGTTTGTTAACTTGTGTAAAAATCGTCAGTAAGTCTGCAACGAATTGGTCACATTTAATATTCTTGTGTTTAATATTCCAGTAAACAGCTTTTCGCTTTTCTTAATTCTTTCTTTCCTCATTTCTTTTTCTGCAGCCTACATTTCTTTCTTTTTCCCAACAAAGGGAAGTTGCCAGAATTTTAATATTCCAAGTCTCAAACCTTTTTTTTTATACAAAATGCTAATATTACAAGACGACGACTGTAGTGAATTGGACCGCCGGCTTGGAAATATTTTAACAAATAAGCTACATTTTATTGGCCTGTAATGTCAGTCTCCGCAAAAACGAAACATTTTTTCATTTGTACCGCGTAGTCGAGAAAGTCCTCTCGTTAAATAATAATAATAATAATAATAATAATAGAAAGGATTATGTTAAATGTACAGCAAGCATTCGCGTGGGTGAAGTGCTGAAAACGTCAGTCAGGCGGCTGGTTCATAGTCGTAACTTGAAAAGGGCGCCCCGCTAGTGCCAGTTACTTATATGTCTCCAATTTCCAAGGTGATAACATTCAATACATATTTCAGGTTGACAGCCCAAGGAAAATTTATTGAATTAAGATCTTTTACAAGCATTAGTTCACTAAGCACTTATAGTGTATTTTCCGATACTCCGTCCCTACAGGTTACAAACGTGCCATCACGTGACAAGGAATATGCTCCGACTAGGCTAGCATCTATGCCATTAGTAGCGTAGTGAATGGTAGGAGGGAGAGGTTGGATGTGGGAGAGCAGAGGAAGAAATATATAATTAACAAGCAGACATGTCTATTCACAATTAGCAGTAGCAGTAAATATTTCGCAAGCTTATTAGGTATACTTAGTCAAAGCGGATGAGATGGGAGGAATGTGTAGAACGACTGCAACATTTCGGTCTAAAAAATGAAGGGACGTGAATGTAAATAGGAGGATAATATTAAAATATAAGCTTGCTAGACACTACAGGTAAATGTGTACAAATTGCTCCCTTTTACCGCTTCCCAAAACTGGCTTGTTGACCAGGGTTACACAAATTTTCCAAAAAAGTAAAACTAGGAGCCACCTGAAAGTTCTAGGTGTCAGAAAGATAACTTGAAGCGTGTTCCATATTGAGCATCCACAAATATTAGGGGCTACAGTAGAAAATTTAGTCTCCACGGCGACCCGACTCCCGTGATTTGTGGATCTCCCTTGCACATACATTTTGTATTTTGTGGGACTCCCTGGATGATGGAGCCAGTCTGCCACAAGGTCCCTAAGGAGAGAGGACAATACAAACACAGTGTACGAGATATGGCAGACCATACAAGCTTCGAATCAGTGGCCAAATTGATAGCTGACAATATCAAAATAGGTCTCAAAGTAGGGTGGGGACTGGACTCAATTGTACTGTTTAGAGGTGGCCTCTTATGAGCAATGAAAAGAATATCCATGTTCTAAAAAAGGCGAAGAATTTTTTGACTACCTGAGCGGTTCTAAGCTACTTCAGTACACTTCTACGAGGACTTAATTCAATTTCTGATAAGCCCCAATTATTACAGTTCGTCACGGCATGATAAAATAAAATAGAAACGAAAGAAATTAGGACAGATTAACAAGACCTGCTGGCTTTTATCCTATTGCTGATGATGATATTTAATATGCTTACACACGCGGTGAGGTTAAAGGAAGTGTTGAGCTAAGTGAGAAATTAAAGAGTTCATTAAAGACGCTGATAAAATATATAAAAAAAATTAATATTTCTGTAGAATTTATTTTCAGAAAACTGCCGATGAATAAGGTTTACTACAACGTAAGTGCACACAAGTGTCAGGAAGTGAGAACACCATAAATACATTGGGCACGAGTTATGATTCACACGTACTGCCAATGGGAAGGATTTAGAGAATTTTCAGCTTTTCCAAGACAACGGTCGGTACGACATTTCTTTCCCTCTTGTAATTCTGTCTACACGAATTTCAATTTCCTTTCTTCTACAGCACTAGAATGCTGCGCGCACTCACACATGCATCACACTTCCTCATTTATCTAAAATGCACTGCAGTGTGGAAGATGTATACCGCTGTTATTCTGTCAGTGAAACGATGGATAGCTTCATCCAATGCGAATATTTTCCACACAGAAGGAAGACAGCAAACGTTCTTATATTCGTGCCGCTGTGGCTGTCAGGAAAAGGCAACGTGTCTATTTATTAAACGAACGTGACAGATCTTTGTTCCGGATATTCAAAAATTTAAAATCTTATTATTATGAAATAAAGTGAAATGCCAACTTGATTCAACAAGGTAATTTTATTGATGTATTCGTAGCTCGACATGTTTCGGGTACATACGCCCATCACCAGGAGCATTAGATGTTGAGTTGCAGCATATGGTTTTCTACACCGAGTTTTTGGATGGGCCGCTGCGTAGGTCGTGTGTACGGTGCGGATGGTGCACGGTCAAACAACCCTCAAGTTCTTATTATTATGTCTAAAGCAGAAAAAATTCAGTTTTTAAAATCCGCAGGGTGTTGGGTAAATCATACGTGTGTCGGTTGGGATTCTCGGATATTCTGATGGTTATATTTCGTGATTTCTCCTCAATCAAACTCAGCCAGGACAGTCCGTAGCACTGCCGAGATTCAAAACGAGTACCTCCCGACATAAACGCTTAGCATTACAGTCGCATTAGCCTCTTGGACTGCCCGATGTGATATATGATCCTTAATATTTACAGAAAATTCGATAACGACGCAGTCCGTCGACACATAAGCTTCATTATAAAAAATCCAATGGCAGCGATATGTTTCGGCTGCAAAAAGAAGCAATCATCAGGCCGTATGTATCAATAAATGTAAAAAGAAAACTGAAGAGCTTTAGCCATAAATATGTATGGCTACAGTGATGAACCCCCCGGGTTCCATTAAAAAAGGGGTGTTTCTTGACTCTGATGATGAAACCTATTGGCTGGTCAAGGATACTGCTCCTAGGAGACAGTTACGACTTAAAAGCAGGGTACGGAGGAAAATACTGGAGGCAGAAGATAGGAAGGAAGAAGAGAATGGGGAACCAACTGATGTGCAGATCAGTACTTTTCAAACATTTTCGTCCGTGGAACCCTCTTCCAGATTGAAATATTTCACGTAACCTCTCCCCCCCCCCCCCCCCTTTTTTTACGGGGAGCGGGGGTGTCAAAAAAAAAAAAAAAAAAAAAAAAAAACATTCTTTATGGTTGATAAAGAAAAAAAAAAAAAAAAAAAAAAAAAATTTGTATTGAGTAAGAAAAAAAAAGAGAAAAGAAGACTACGCGAGTGGTGGGGGGGGGGGGAGAGGGCAGAACATGTGTTTTACATC
>Ga0123352_10020329_pt1 | contig 10577 bp, 7 predicted proteins | sample TergutLab28metaG_FD_89700 | JGI IMG/M metagenome (GOLD analysis project Ga0123352, IMG submission 89700) | Labiotermes labralis P1 segment gut microbial communities from Petit-Saut dam, French Guiana - Lab288 P1 | ecosystem: Host-associated > Arthropoda: Insects > Digestive system > Gut ... | reverse complement strand
CTACCCAGCGCTTCCACACGAACGAAGAGCTCATGGATGGAGTCAACATCGGGCTGCATAACTTGGCGGCACCGTTCTTTTTTAAGAGTGACTACACAAACTAGTGTCACGGTAGGACAAGTGCCTTAATGTGGATGACAACTATGTGGAGAATTAGTGCAGCTATGTATGTAACTGTTCCATATAATAAAGTTTTGTTCTCTGTTTTGTATTTTTTTAACCAGCCAATCAGAAGTTGATTTTGGAATTGCCCTCGTGTGTGTGTGTGTGTATATATATATATATATATATACTGGTGACTTGTGTCACGTGAGGGTACATGTATGCAGCAATATTTCTTTATAGTTTCTGGGTTGAAACAACTGTGACCAAAACATAAGCTCTAAATTTATTCAATGCATATGCTATGGCTAGCAATTCTTTTTAAGTGCTCTGGTGTGCAGGTGTCAACACCCATGATGGAGCAGATGTTATGTGTATTTCTTAGCTTTCGTCTTTTACATAATTACTCCGACCCTCACTGTGCCACTGGCATGATTGTTAATAATCTACAGCAGTGACCTCTCAAGTCAACTTGGGTGTATTCGTCCTGTAAACTATGTACTTGCATTTTGTTCACATTTCCAGTGGTGTTAGTAAGGGTTCCACAGAAGTAGAATAGTTCACTAGGAATCTGTATTGTTAATTACACATACCCAGATACTGGCATAACTGTTTTTTATTCTTGGGTGATGGATGATTTAATATTTCTGCTGTCAGTTATCAGTATTACTGTCCCCTAACTAGTTACATGCTCCAAAATTGTCATCTCACTTTTGAAGAAAAGATGCTTTGCTGTATTCTTTGTGAATAAAGTCACTTTTAACATTACCATGTCCAGATGACGAAGATCAAGTTCAAAAGTACGTGAATGAATTGTAACCCATCCCAGAGTGTTCCAGTTCAACATACTGATTAACTTTTCGGAAACAAGATTAGATTTTTAAATGCTACTAATTTGGCTTTTTATGGGATACAGTCTTTTATTATATACATCATGCTCAGATCCTGACAACCACTGTCCCCTGTGATCAATGTCAATTTGGTTAAAATATTTTGTGACATTGATATATCATCAATGTTGGGGAACCTTCTTTGTAACATTTTCTAACTTTTGTACCTGAAAATTGAAAATGTAATTTCTGACATTTCACAAAATTGCTTTGTCTCTGTCTTCTAGTAAGACACATAAGGGTTAAGAGAAGATACTAAATCTGAAAGCTGTGCAGGTAAAACAGTTTAACAAACAGAATAAAATTACAGAATTATTTGCCTTCCAAAGAATCCAAACCAAAAATTATGGAGGTAGTTAGTCACATTCTGAAATACACCCAGTGGTTTACTCTATCATGCATTCCACCAAGCAGAAACAACCAAGGGACTGATACAACTAAGATCTCCTGAATACAGTAAATGTTGCATAAAGTAACGTGGTGGTTGCAACTGTAAGTAGCTGGCTTCTGTCAGCTTGTACAACACCAAGGATGTTATGCTGTATGTATTAAAAAATAAGACAAGAAATTTTTCCTTATTCATCAGCTGATGAGAAAGCTTGTCACCATATAATGAAACACAGTGCTTAACACATTTAGTGTAGGCATTTACCTTAAAATTGGAATTATGAAGGGGGTATTGTCATATATTTGGGTAAATACGGGATGTGCTAACTGTATGATGTCTCATACTTCTGCTCTAAAATGGCAATGTCAACAGTTACAGGAATGCACCATAAAATTTGAATTGTATGCGGTTGACTCATTTCACCACATGGAACAGTCTGTCTGTGCCAACTGTATGATATGCTGCACAACTGCTCTAAGTGGGAATATAGACAGCTGGTGGGATGCCCCAGATAATTTGGTTTGTTGTATTCAACTGTTTTTATTTTTAGTCCTAGTATGATGTTTTTGTTTTGGCATGTTACAGTAAGTACTCCCTTCAAACATCCCATTTTAGAAGAAATATTTGTACACAGTAAGTTTCATGCAGTGTCTTTCTTTTAATATCATAAGCACTGCACCTCTTATGGTGTATCCTGGCAGATACAGGGTTTCTATGCTATAAAGCTGCTGCCCTTGGGAAAGATGATAAAAAAGACACTGATTTGTATTTTCAGTGGATACATGTTGTTGTAGGCATCATCTGGTCCATGGTTCCTTAACATTATGGGAGGCAAGGTGTACAAGACAAGAATAGCTGTAACAGGATAATACTAAAAAGGATCAGATTACATGGAAGACATAAGACACAGGGATGGAAAGTTGGTAATAGTTGTGCAGTATTTCATTATGGTTGTGTAATTGTGTTTAGAATAGTCTTCCAGTAAGACTGATGCTATCACATTTCCCCCACGTTTCCTGTTACTTGATTTAAACTGATTCCATTCACATGTGGCTTATTTCATGAACTGTATTAGAATAGTCAATGGTTTCTCAAACGTTGGTATGCACACCATTGCTAGTACACTAACCACTGTTTACTGATGTGTGGTGTTAATAAAAATTTGAAATATAAAAATTATAAAATTTATCAACGTTAAATAAAAACATAAGCCACATATATTTGCCAGTACACAGAATCATATAACTTGTCCCCATTGTTAGCTGTTGTTTCAAATTATCGATTGTACATTGAAATTGTTAAATTTTATATAGGGGTACACCAGAACGAACTTCAAGAATCCCTGGCATAGATTGTCTGTCGAAAGTGGTCATAGCATTTGATGTAAAATAGCCCCATAAATGGCCTGTAAGAAGTGGTGCAGTTAAAATCAGCACCCATAGAGTACCATCATGCTTGTTTTGAAGATCAGTACAGCAAGAATATTGCTTTCCTGTAGCACGATATTCATTTTCTTTCCCTCCTTGTAACTCGAAAGTATTAATCATTGTCACATTAATTACCTGTAAGTTATGGTTTAAGCTGCAGCAATAGCTGAAATATACATTTGTAAGAATCACATTTCATACACACTTGTAGCTGTTCTTGTAATTTTCTGTGTTCAAAGTGGCAGGTAGCATCTGATGACAGCAAAACACTGCCAAGCGTTCTTATTACGTAAGTTTGTACTTTGGATAGACGCAAAAGTTTTTTATTAATCTGATTTTGCGGATCACACAGGACAATTCTGTTTCAAATACCTCTCATCATCCCCAGTTTGGTGAAGAGGGGAATTGAGCCATCTTGGTTATAGTAATACCCCTATGTTTTGTGGAAGAAATTAGAGGAGAGAGTAGGCTCTGTTGCAAAAGTTCGCAGACTGAGTTTCCCTGGGAAGTGTTGGCAGCACTCACAAGCAGGATCCACATTTGCAAGGAACCAATGAGAAGGCTGAAATCTACATGAAAGTATTTTACACAGGATGCCAGCAGTTATATTACTAAGGAATTATGGGTTGTGTTATGGATTAATCCAATGAGGATTAGTGCAATTGTCACAGCTCTCACCATGTAAAGCCACATTTCTACATAACTCTTAAGGTGTGAAATATTGCATGAAAACTTGAAAATTTCATAGAGTATGGAAACCAGTGTATTCCCCACATCCACAAAAGCCAACTGTTGACATGTTCTTTGGAACAGCTGGACGCAGTCCACACCCTACTTACCAGTGATCCATTTTGACTCTTAATGGCCTGTGTTTGCGTGTGTGATTGCTTGTTGGAAAACACCCATAACAATTCATTTTATATATTTAGCAAACATGGAAATACACTGAATTATCAAGGCATGCTGTATACTCAGATAAAAATTTTATTTTCAACAAAACTCTATTTATTTCATATTTTATGTTGAAAGAATATGATTTTCAGAAACCATGCACCAAAATTTAAACACCCACCCCAGTATTTTGTTATTGTACACACCACGCATCATGTTTCATGTTACTATTTGTCCAAAAAATGTGCATTAATTGTTAATAAAATAAGACCCACCCCAGCAGGATGAAGGTTAATATGCTCCCAGCAGTGCTGAATTTTACCAAGTGATATCTCTCCTCTCCCATCCATGCCCATACTTAGGCACTCTACTTCTGACACAGCCAGATCCATGTCATCCAGTATCACCATCACAATTTACACTGTTTATGTTTCAAAACAACTATCTTAACTCTCCATGCATGTGAAAAGCAACTGTGCATTTTATAAACACTAAAAGTTGAGGCATAGCTCCAAGCATTCAATCAATGCAGGTCATACTAGCTTCATACATCAGTCATAAAAATGTGTACTGCTGTCATTGAGAGGATGCTCCATTCCACTTCCAGGCAATGGACAACACAGAATATACCTTTATACCTTTCACAGGTGATGAGCAGCATAAAATTGAAGCTGGTATCCAGTGTTTGCAACACTAAAACATTGGATACTGACTCCGTTTTTACATAGCTGATGACCAAAGAGACTTTAGTGAATAATGTATCATTGCAAATTCAAAGTTTTTTTTTACAACTTCAAATATATATCACTTGCTACAAGTACTTGGTAAAATTGTAGTTAGTAGAGAAGAAGAAAAAGATGTTGGAAATTACATTGTACCAAAGTAAGTTTATCCTAGATGTATGCAGTTTTGGGCATTACAGGTCAATCACAAATACATATTTCAAATAACAGGAGCTAAAAACATTCCAGATCAGTATAATACATGGTTATTACAAAGAGACACATGATACCTGATTTATTCTTCATATGTTAATTTCAAAACAATGTCCTTCTGTTCCTTCATTATGTAGTCTGTCCTACTACATGTATGGCCTCTTCCAAAGAAAGTTCTCCACAGAGTGTAATCTAGTGCTTCCTTTTCCAATTTCCATTAAAATTTCATTTCCCAAAGGTCATCCAGTTGCTGCTTCCTTCTTCTTCCTCGTCTTCAGGTCATTTCTATCCTTTATCTTTCATTGAATAACATGTTTTAGAAGGCAGTCCTGACAAAAGATTTGACCAATCCAGTTAGGCTTCCTTATTTTTATTGTGTGTAGGATATTTCTGTCCTCCTTGACTTTATGTAACACTCCTTCACCTCAAAACTTCCCAGGTACTTCTGGTCTACTTCCTGAATTGTCCAAGTTTCAGCATCACACAAAGCTATGCTCAAAATGTAGCATTTTATTAATATCTTCCTTAAATTTAAGTCCAATTTGCTGGTGAAAAGAGCCTTTTTCATGCTTTAGGTTACTGTGACCGTGCAACGTGAGCAAATTGTGAGGTGAGAGAGAAAACCAACAAGATGCAACAGTTAGATGTTTATTATCAACACTTTCTCAACATGTTTCGGGCATCATTATGCCCATCTTCAGGAGACCAAGACGTATGTTATTGCATGTGGTGCGCTACACTGGTTCTGCTGGATGTGGTTGGTAGCGCCCCACAACCGATAATAAACATCTAACTGCTGCATTTTGTTGGTTTTCTCTCTCACCTCACAATTAGCCTTTTTCATGTTGAATGCTGCTTCTGTCATGGCAATCCTAGATTTAATTTCACATATACAACTTATATCATTCGTTATCGTGTTACCCAAGTAGTTGAAGTATTCTACGTTCTCCAGTTGTTTTGATCTATCACAATCTGTAGTATGGATGGTTGCCTTGAGATTCTCATTACCTTAGTTTTTCCACATCCATTTCCATTCCATAGCGTCTTCTAGTTTCAGTTAGTTTTTAAATCATGCCATGTAACAGCATTTCTTCCTTAGCCAGTAGCACAAGGTCATCTGCACATTTCACAATGCAAATTAAAAGTCCTATTTTGAGGTTTCCAGAACTTTCAAGAGCTTCCTTGATAAGGTATTCGCTCGACAAGTAGAATAGAATTGGTGGCAAAGAACATACTTGTCTAGCTCCTCTTCGAGTCTTCACACTTCTTGTCTCCCCTTGCATCAGTCTTAGTGAAACACTCTAATTCATGTACAGTTTGCTGATCATTCTTCTTTTGCACTAGTTACAAGCAGTTGTCTTTAGGATCTACATTAATTTGGTCCAGTTTACACCATCAAATGCCTTCTGCCAGACTATGAAGCATGCACACTATTCCTCATCTATGTCCACAGTTCACTTTGATGTTACTCTTGGCATCTGAATTGCATCCTCAGTTCCTTTTCCTCGTCTCAAACCTAAATGACCTTGACCAAGTACATCCTCAATTTTCCTTTCAATTGTTCTTTTAAGCTCCTTGTTACTATCTTGGCTGTATGTGTGAGGGGGCTGAATGTGCAATGGTTGCTGCATTTTGTAGCTATGATTTCTTCTTTAAGGCAGTCATTGTAACTTCAGTGAAATCCTTTGGCCACTCTCCAGTGTAATGTATGTTGTTGATCAGTTGTGTCATTTAGTTAGTTTGTGACCATCTTCTCCAAACAATCTGAGAACATCCTCAGGTACATCATAATTTCCTGTAGCCTCCTCATCCTCCATTTCCTTGACAACTTCTCCATTTTATTGTGCATGACCCTTTGTGCTACTGCTACTACATTATCAGAATCCCAGTAGATCAGCTATAACAGAAATAATAGGCTGCAATGTACATGTGCGTACACACATGTAGATGGTGTAAATGTACATTATATGTTCTGTTGTTACCAGTGAAGACTGCGCGATTCTTGGAGGCACGCAACAGGAAGGAAACTGGAACACAAAACCAGACCCACCAGATTCTTTATCCATTCACAAGGGATGCTACAAACTCATACCAAGACTGAAGGTAAGGGCTTCTTGATCACATTCTGTACAAGTAATACACCGAGGGTAATTTATATTACAGTTTTAAAGTAAACCTTGTGATTGCAATGTTACAGTTTTACAAGAAGACGCTGTGCAATTAATTATTTTGTCTCACTCACATGATAGTCACATTGTATGTTCATTAGGTCAGTTCTTGGTAGGGTGGCAAATAGGCTATTCAGCTGAGGATAAGCTAGAAAAGCACAATTGTCCAAACACATTTACAGTTTTAAATTCCAAAATAAGTAAGTAAATAAATAAAAAGTTGATCAGCATGCATGTCCAACAAAGAAAAACTGCTTGTCATCAAGGAATGGCAGGAAGATTTATTGGACCATATTAATCAAGGAACCAGGACATCAAATAGGCTGAAGAGGATACCAAATACTAGAAGTGATGATTTTTTGTGGACATAAAGCTGGATAAGGCTCTTAATAACAATTTAACTGCTAGGGATGTAAAGTACCAAGGATACAATATTAACAGACACCCCAAAAACATTAAAAATGCTGCCTTCACAGCAAACTGTGTTAATAATAATTGCAATAAGATTCATGTAATTAAGGACCCCAAAATAGTGAAACAAGATATGGAAACTTCATATAGGAACCTAGATCACCCTAGTAAAACCAGTGTCCCTAGCAAGAATAGTAAAATGGCTTTAACCATATTTCATCAAAATATCAGGGGATTACATAATAAAATAGAAGAACTGTTAAATTGCTGGTCTAATGAAATTCCACATTTACTCTGTTTCACTGACCACCACCTACGTGACTATGAAATAATGAATTCATTTATTGAGGGTTATATCCTTGGGACTAAATATTGCAGGAAGAATTGTAAACATGGTGGAGTAACTATATTTGTGCATGAAATGCTAACATATTTAAATACTGATCTAGCCAAATTTTGTAATGAGCATGACTTCGAGGTATGTGCTGTAAAATTACAGATTTCCTCTTCCAAAATTATTGTTTTATGTGTTTATATACCACCATCTGGAAATGTTGAATACTTTTCAACCTCTTTAGAACAAATTCTTAATCAATTACATACTAATTCTACAAATATAATTATTTGTGGTGACATAAATATTAATTATCTTGACGACACCAATAATAAACGACAATTAGATGACCTTTTAGCATCATACGGCTTATATAGCATAGTGGATTTTCCTACTAGAAGTAAAAATTGCTCATCCACTGCAATTGATAACATTTTCATTGACAAATTTAAAAATCAAAATTATACTATTAATCCATTGTTGAACGGGCTATCGGACCACGATGCACAGATTCTTATATTGGATAAATTGAAAATTAAAAACTCGAGAGAACATCACTACACTAAAAGATTAATTAATGAAATTACAATATCAGACTTTAAATTAAACTTTAGCTACGTGTCCTGGGACGAAATTTTTACTAAAGATAGTGTGGATGCAATATTTAATTGTTTTCTTAACACCTACTTGAAAATATTCTACCACAGTTTTCCTTTTAAGAAATGTCATCCTATTCAGTTCAAGAAAGCTTGGATAACAACAGGAATCAAGATATCACGTCAACATAGAAGATACTTGTACTTGCTCTGTAGAGGAATAAAAAATCCTAAATTCAGTAGCTACTATGAAACATACTGTAAAATTTTAGCTTTAGTTATAAAAACTGCCAAAAAATTACATTATAATAAACTTATTACAAACTCAAATAATAGAGTGAAGACCATGTGGAACATTGTCAAAACAGAAACACAAAAAATAAGAAAGGATGAGATATCCCCTATGAATGTGGATGAAAATGTAGTTGAAGACCACCAAACCATAGCCAATATATTCAATACTTACTTCACAACAGTCACTGATAAAATAGGTACAAACAAACTGGCCAATATAAATGTTTCATCAGATGAAGTTTATCCACTCAATTACCTATACCAAGTATTTACCAGTCAATTTCCAAGTATAAAACTTACACCTGTAACCTCTCAGGAAATTAGAGAAATTATTAAATCACTTAAATGGAAAAATTCACATGGTTATGATGAGATATCAATGAAAATATCAACGATAAGTTCACCTTTTATTGTATCTCCTCTTACTTATATATGTAATAGAATGCTGTCCACAGCCATATTTTCTACATGACTATAATATTCTCAGATAAACCCAGTATTTAAAAAAGGTAACAAGACAGAAATATCAAATTATAGGCCAATATCATTACTTACATCCTTCTCAAAAGTTTTTCAGAAGGTTATTTATAAGAGATTATATTGTCATATAAATACCAATAACATATTAGCAAGGGAACAGTATGGCTTCAGGAGCAACTCCTCTACAGAAACAGCTGCATATAATCTAATCAACAATATTTTGGAAGCGCTTAATAGTAATAAATGGGTCGGAGGTATTTTTTGTGATCTGACCAAAGCATTTGATTATGTAAATCACAAGATTTTATTGTCTAAACTAGAGTTCTATTGTATTACAGGTAAAGCAAAGAATCTAATAAAATCATACTTGAATGACAGATATCAAAGAGTGAGAATAAAGAATACATATTCAAATAATCATTTCTCTGAATGGGAAAAAGTAAAACAAGGAGTACCCCAGGGTTCGGTTCTTGGTCCCTTATTCTTTCTTCTCTATATTAATGATTTGCCAGGCATAATAAACGGTACGCACATACCTAAACCTACTATATTTGTAGACAACACTAATTATTACCCATCCGAAAATTTCAGCTTTTAAGGAAGAAATTAATGCAGTAATTGAGAAAATAAGCAATTGGTTTAAAACAAATTTTTTAGTATTAAATTTCAATAAAACATACTATATGCATTTCTCTACAAAATCAAAGTTTCTCATAGACATAATACAACTTAGTTATAAAGGTAACCCTATTACGAATACATTAACCTTTTGACGCCTAATGTCAACTATAGTTGACGTACCGCACCGCTAACCTCTAAAGTTACATTTTATGTATTTATTCAACAAATATAGGTACTGAATATTTTAAACATGGTATATACTCTCCGTTTTTTTCTCTTCAAAATGCAGTTTGTTTTATAATTCTAATATATTTGGTTCCTGTATTATTCACATTTTATATGCAGGGTGTGCTAAAATTAAAAAAATTATTCCGGCGCCAAAAGGTTAAGTACAAGATTTCTGGGACTTACCTTGGATAGTACACTATCCTGGAACTTACATATTGAACAGTTAAGTTCTAAACTTAACTCAGCATGTCATGTAATTAGACTTTTGAAAACCATTATCTCTACAAAAAACTTAAGGACAGTATATTTTGCTTATATGCATTCCACTATAACATATGGTATTGTCTTTTGGGGAAGCTCACCCTACAGTATGAACATTTTTGAATTGCAAAAGAGAGTAATAAGAATTATTATGAAGGTAGACAATAGAATGTCATGTCGTGAGTTGTTTAAAAAGCTAAATATCCTTCCACTGTACTCGCAGTACATATTGTCAATACTACTGTTTGTAGTTAATAATATAGACGAATTTACAATAAGCTCCAATGTTCACTCAATTAGAACCCGACATAGGTCTGACCTACATCCTCCGTTACCAAGATTGACGAAACATAAAAAAGGAATTCATTATTCAGGAATAAAAATATTCAATTACCTTCCTCAAAATATTAAGAATTTATTTCGGAATGTGAAAAAATTCAAGTTAACTCTCAAAAGGTTTCTTTCAGTGGGTTCATTTTATACACTTGAAGAATATTTTGACTGGACCTCTAGGAGTGATCTTGGTTGTTACGTTTAAATGATCTCGTAAT
>Ga0123352_10020326_pt1 | contig 10578 bp, 7 predicted proteins | sample TergutLab28metaG_FD_89700 | JGI IMG/M metagenome (GOLD analysis project Ga0123352, IMG submission 89700) | Labiotermes labralis P1 segment gut microbial communities from Petit-Saut dam, French Guiana - Lab288 P1 | ecosystem: Host-associated > Arthropoda: Insects > Digestive system > Gut ... | reverse complement strand
GTAGATGGGTGGATAATATTAGGAGGGATCTCCAGGAGGTGGGATGTGGGTATATGGACTGGATTGGGCTGGCCCAGGATAGAAACGGGTGGCGGACACTTGTGAGTGCGGTAATGAACCTTCGGGTTCCGTGAAATGCGGGGAATTTCTTGACTAGCTGAAAACCGGTTAGCTGCTCAAGAAGGACTCTGCACCATGGAGTAAGTAAGTAATTATGGAACAACACTAATATTACAGCTCTGGTGGACTCTGTAGAAAGCAGGGGCAAATTTACTTGGTCTCTCACATTTTACCTGTAATTCATTCCACCAACTTATGACTTTCTTCTGTTATACACAATCTTATTTCGTACTTCTATTCTCTGTTTCCTACCACAGACGTAATTGAGAATAGAAAAGTTATTCCATGCTATTGCAGGAGACTTCTGGAATGCAATTTAAGGACTTGATCCCAGTCTCTTCTGCAATTACAGGAGTCAATTTTAGTTCCCATCCCTATGGTTTTATTAACTCCAGTAAATGTAATAGTGACGAGGAAAGCAATCATTTTCTGGGTGAAGAATGGATACTTCTTCTAGTATACAGGTCATACTTTACCCAATTCTTAAGAGTACTTTCAAATTCTGATAAGTATGAGTGTGATGACAGCCATCATGCCATTAATAACATCAAGAAGTTATAATGAATATTGTTTTCCCCTTCTTGGTAGAGTATGAGGATGAAAGAAATGTCACAGGGTCTTCCTGAAACATGTGAAAATAAAACAAAACATGATATACAGGAAGAAAGTGAAAGTGAAAGTGAATATAGAGCTGTAAACTCTCCAGTTAAAAATGTAAAGAAGACATTACAAAAGAGAAGGAAGATGAAGGAAACCAAGCTGAAACAACTGCAGCAGAAAGAGAGCCGTTTAGAGAAGAAGAAGCTTTCTGATATTTACAGGTAAGGAGGTTTCACTTGGGGTTGATGTTACCTTGTTTCCCAAATCTAAACAATAGGTGTGGGTATCAGTCAATAACACAACAATATCTAAAAAAGATGTTTAATAAAGGATGAAGTAAACTACATGTTTCGGCCTAATGTGGCCATCATGAAGTTTACATCCGAAAGTATGGTGGTATTGCTTTACAGGATTGGTATGGATATGTCACGATGGTGAGATCTCAGCATCTGTGATGTTTGTTATATGCTATTTATAGGGGGCATGGAAGGGGGGGGGGGGTATCCGTAATGTGTGTTTTCCTGGGGGTGCAGCTGTAGTATGTCTGCTCACTGCTGTCCTGTGTGGGTCTCCAGCTACTGTTTGTCCCTATCCGATGTCTACTGCTGGTGGGCTTTTGTTATGGGTTCTGTGGAGTGGAAAAAAAAACCAAAGAATAAGAGTTGATGCGTGTTAGTGTTTATGGGTAGGTGACTCGTGTGACGAGTTGTAGTTTACTTCATCCTTTATTAAACATCTTTTTAGATATTGTTGTGTTATTGACTGATACCCACACGTATTGTTTATATGCACACAATGGGGATGGCTCATTTTAGAATTCCCAAATCTAATTTATATCTGAAATCTGAGGAAAGATTTCTTACGTTTAGTGCCTCATGTTTAACCAGATGTGGTCTTTGTGTACTCTATTCAGGATATTGACAGTTTAGATTAGAATATAATTTTCCTGGCATAAAATTTCATATGTGGTATCTTGTGGTCAGTTATCACAAATGCAGGATATATAAAATTGTATTTATCTCAACATTTAATGGGCATATATTAGGTACCCTGAGTGTACCATTCAGGTGGTGTGATTGATCATAGGGCCTTTATTTTCTGGGTACATCAGTCCAAGGTATTCTTAGACTGACTGACTCTTGAATATGAAGGCACTTTGATCCTTTCAAATGTGGGTAATTGTTTTGTTTACAATTCTACAAGGCACATAACAATGAATCTTTAGCAACACCACTGTCAGAACCTCAAATCTTGAGTTTTATGCTTTGTTTCATATGAGACAGTAACAATGCAGTCATGATTTATAAATGGGTTGCACTCCTGGCATGTGTGCATAAACAAAGATTTGTGCAAATGAAGACCAATTGAGTTAGCAGTATTTTTTGTGTTTTTGAACCTGTATGAATATACCATGTGTTATTTTAATTTTTACACATATAGTAATATTTGTCACTAATAAACAAGGCTTTGTAAATCATGACTGCAGTGTACAAGACATCCATCCATGTATTCCAAGTCTTTTGTGGTGTGCAAAGGTATTGACCAGAGTTGCCTTTACATTCTAGAATGAAATTCATGAACCAGGAAATAGAGGCCAGGGAAAAGAAACTAGCAAAACTCCAAGAAAAAAGGGATAAAATAAGAGCTATTAAGGAAAAGGAACCAAAACAATTAAGCAAAAGGAAATTTGAACCCCTGGATCTTGAATTTAATTTAGGAGAAGAACTAAATGGCAATTTACGAAGCATCAAGCCAGAAGGGAGCATCGTTGAAGACAGATACAAGAGTTTTCAGAGGAGAAATATAATTGAACCCACCGTGAGGCAAAGGTATGCTTCATATGGATGCATTTCAATTATTGTGTTATTGTTAAATGAGGTGTTGTGAGGCAGTAAAGTAAGTAGATATGAATTGGCAGCTTGGGTTCTGTGCCCAGCATGACCTTTTGCCTATGAAAGCCTTGCAGAAATTTGTACTTTTGTGACATAAAGACTTTACTTCTGTTTGTTTGTGTACAATCTGAACACACATTTTTGTTACCATGCGTTTTTGGCAGCATATTAAATTGAACACGTTTATCTGTTTCAGAACAAGGAGAGCAAAAGTCAAGCGTTACGAGAGAAAGAGCCATAAAATGGGATGGGAAGCAAAAGGTTATTAATCATATAATATGTTCTGAATTTCAAATAAAGTATGTGAATGAAGTAATATGTGTGTCATTTATGCCTGAGTAATATCAAGAAGGTTCTACACATTGTTGTTTATCACTGGCTTATCATTTTTTTGTTCTTAACCCTCCAGTTTAAAGTTGACTGGGTCTGAGTCCTCAGAATTTCACAGTGGTTGTTGTTCAAATGTTAGTGGTTTCTTATGGTTTGTAGGATAGTAAGTTTGTTGTGATGGTTCAGATGAACATACTGCCTCTGTCCTCAGGGTGACCAGATTTGGTTGAGGTGGATGCTGAAGAAATTGGGAGAAAGAAATGTGCCAGTTATTTAGCAAGATTGCAAGGATTGTGTGCAATCAGAGTTACAAAAGGGGACTGCCGCGCTGCTTTCTCATATCTCGCCCTTTGTGTGCCTTAAAACAACCGTTTGTCTCACCTTGAACTCTAAGATTCTCATTAGCTCAGTACAAAATACATCCCCTTCCTTTCCTGTAGCTGTGTTTGGCCACTGTCCTTGCAACATTCCTACACAATTGATATTTTTCCTCTAAATCATGTAGCATCCACCTGAACCACATTCAAACTCACCTTGAAGATGGAGGCAACATGTTGTTAAAAAAAGTGTTATCCTACATTTCATACAAATGTAGAAGACTATAATGTGACCTGGTCTGTCTGGCTATCTGTTGCAATAGTAAACCAAGAATATGCAGCTAAAACCCAGGGCCAGTGACAGGGCTGGCTCTTTGGTTCTTTCTAATGGGGCCACCAAAATACATTCCTTGTCCCTCTTTTCCACCTGAAGACGGAGTCAGACCTATACTGTAAAACTTTGTGATGTAAATAAACTTAGGGTGAAAGACAGGTCCAAAAATTGGTCAAACCGTTCCCTTAATTTTTAACATATCTTGTCAGTCAGTAGCTTTGAATGCATTATGGACTAGTGCTGCTTCCATGAGTAATGTTGTGAAATCCATTACATTTGGTACATTTACAGGGTGATTACAAATTATAAAAAAAAAAAAAAAGATCAGAATGTAACAGGCACAAAAAATTTGGCAGACATCACTGTAGACAAATTCAATATGTGCTTCCTTTGTTATACTAGGATGATACTCAAACTTTGTGTTAAACATTTAATAGAATAAGCTATCAAGAGCAAGTTGCAGTTAATGTCTCAGCTACATCAAAAACAACAAATGTTTTTCAACATTAGAGAGCATCACTACACATACACAATGAGATGACAACATTATTGAATAGGCAGTTGCCTGAGCAATGGCTCAGCCATTTGGGTTCCACATTCTTGCCTCCCCACCATCCAAATCTTGCCCTTCTCACTCTTTTCCTGTGGACTTGGTGAAAGGTGATGTTTATTGTTCTGCCACTGCCTAAAATCACAAATAACCCAAACGATTGAATGCAACCAGTGATTGCAGATATTGAACCGTCTTTATATCAGAATTTTTGACGCAAGTATCTTCTTTATGTGAGCAGGTAACCAAATGCAGCACTTGACTGAACATACATGGGGTATGAAAAAGAAAAAATACCAAGTTGCTTATTGCAACAGTGTGCATTTCATTCATGACAATAAATTTTTGTACTTGGCATCACTTGTGATCACCCTGTCCTTACAAATAACAAACTGTTAGGCACCTCATCTATTTAACATATTTTAGCAACTGAACAGGTTACACTGTAATCCAATGCAGGCATTTTTCAGGTTACGTAAAATGCAACTTATGTAAAAACTTCTTATATTTCTATTAATATTATATATAATAATATTATTCATTAAAACTGTTAACTCTATTTTACTTTGTGAGTTTCACATAATACAACTGATGGTAACAAAATTTTAAAAATTTACCTTGACACTGTAAACACGTATACAAAACCGATGAGGTGTGATAACTGGAGGTAGGAAATTTCTGATTACATAAAAGTCGCAGGAATGGCCCCCTTTTGTGCTTCAGAAACTGTCTGTAGTGGTAAGTGAATGATAAATTGTATTTATGACTAGGAGAGGTTGACAAACACCAGGACACCTGAATGTGTATAGTAGTGACTTCATTCCTCACCAGGTTTTGAAGAGGCAAGCTGATAAGACGGTAAAGTGTGCATGCACCATGAAGTACTTTCTGTCTGTTCCTAAAATGTCTGCAGTGACTGAAATTGAGTGTTCTCCCAACAGAGTAAATGTTTTTTGAAAGAGGTATACAACTGCCTGGCTGTTCCAAGGTGATCCTATCAGTAACCCTCCCAAGCTGGCTGCAACTATGTAGTGGTATGGGGCTCAGCTAGCAGTTCATCTAATCACTAACCACAACAACAGTTCTAACCATCACTTGTAAAATTGATGAAGCATAAAATGATAATGAAACCCTATATGATGTTTAATTTGTATCATTCCAGTTTTGTACAACAAACCACATGTATGTACAGAAATTATGGGTATGTCACAGTTGGAGACAGATTACTATTACAGTTTCACTCGTATGAAATACAGGTCTAGCAGAATATTCAGTGCTTACATATTTATCAACATCTAGTCCCATGTACATGTTGTATGCTTACACCATCTTTCTCATTGCATGAAGGAATTTGCTGCCATCATCCAGAAGTGAAGAGTGTCACTTTTCTGGAATGCATTCAGTGTAGTCTTCATTCTTGAAGGAATTGAAGAATTGAAATATTAAAATCAGCTAACAATCCCATACTACAAAAATTCACTGACCTGACCGTTCTTGAAATTGATTTGGTATCTGAAATTTAGGACAATCGAGCAGCAACATGAATGATATTCAGATTTATAACCCTTGAGTAAATCCAAATTTGGTGACTTACTGCAGGTGTTATAATAATCCAGAGATAATGAACATACAGTTTGTACAAACCATACTTTACTCTAGGCTCTCAAATATTTAGTACTGATAATTTCCATATTTTGTGACTCAATTACATTAACATTTGATACTGGAGGTCTACCCATATTGGTGTTCAGAAGTTGTGAGTTGTTTGGAAACTTCCACTTTAAGCCACACTTTACTTAACAGCCTACAAGAATTTCTCCTGTAATTTACACATTTTTTTCTCCAATCTATGTTATATATCAGTGATTCCTGGTTTGTACCCATGGGTGTATGTGTACCCCAGGGGTACAAAGCAGGACATTTAGGAGTATGCAAAAAAAAAATTGCTGAAAAAGGCACATACATCAACAGTGTAAGACAAGATACAAGTCAAAAATTGTGAAATTAATTGAACATTATGACGAGTGGTGCAGTGAGTTTTCTTTATTTAACCTCAAGAAAAGCCCCATTCCCACACTTTGTTATTTTGGCGAATGGTGGAGACAACTAGATTAATTACAAACACTTTGCTAATATGAAGGGTACAGTTTATGGAAACAGTCTGCCAAGGGGTATGCAAGCGAAAACAAGTTGGGAACCACTGTTATATATTTTGTACTGAAGAATAAAATGTAATGGTGTTAAGTATTCATGGGCTTGATGGAAATCCACGTAGTGGAAAGCCGTGTTTTTACTTAGGGGTGTAAGTGATTAGCTACACACAAGTTCCACAGTTCTTGACTGATTTTTGTGGAACTCATTGGAGATTCACACATAACATAATTTAAAAATTATGAGTGTCATTAAGATCATTTCCTCAACAGCCATATTTTTCTTAAGGGAATAAATAAATTTCTGCATTTCTGGACTGATTCAGGCCACATTTGGTACTGAGATCTGCACTTAAATGATGTTTGTCAATTACAAGTTTCATGAAAATCCATGCAGTAAAAAAATACTTTACTTATTGGCATAAATCAACCCATATTTTTCATATTTTTTCAACAATTTAAATGAAATTCAGGGCTGGAGGTCTGCAAGTATTGCAGCACAGTTATAACAAGGTTCATGACACTTGGTGAAATAAACACCACATTTTATCAGGGGGCATAAATAAATGTCTACCCATATATGTCACATTTCTTGACCAATTCAGGCAAAACACCAGGATCTACAAAAAGTGCAATTACAGAAACATGAATTTCATGAAAATATGGACAGTAAAAGTCATAATTTACCTATGGATGTAAAAGTATTTCTGCCTACAATATGCATGTTTCGTAACTGCTTTAGGTGAAATTTAAGACTGGTTGTCTCATGTAACATAGTTTCTAATGTTGGAGTTGCATAGAAATCAGTAAAGGGAAAGCAGCAATTTATGTGATGGCATAATTGAATCCTTTTTTGAATTTTCTATAGCTTTCTTCTGACTTGGATACACATGTACAGATGTTGAGCAGTTGTGGGCATTACAAAAATTGCCTGAGTGAATGTCGCTCTACCTGCGTACATAACTACATTCTAACCACTCTTTCCCCCATTTTAGAGTAGGGAAAATAATTGCTGTTCATTTTGATGAAGCACTTAATATGGGAAATATATGTAAAGGTAAAGCAGTCCCGTTACAGGCCTGGAGTGGCCCAGAGGGTTCCAGGAAGTTAAGGTTCCCAGATTTTGTGACAACAGCACAGGATGGTGGTAGGTTGTCAGCCTTACGCACCGCCTGCCTTTACCCCCAGGAAATACTCCTGGTATTCATTTCTGTTAGAGGCTGATACCACATAATATTGTGGCATGTTCAGATCTTTATTCAAGCCAAACAACTTGATTGATACATGCATCAAGGAGAATAATGTTACCAACACACCACATTTTTACACTATATGTGCACTGCCTATCATGTTAGGTGCTTTGTCTTTGTGAATGTGCCAAAAAATTCAGTGATGGGAAATATTGAAAGTATTATCAAGACTTCAAAAGAAAAATATAGTGACATTTGAAATTTCTATCATTAATCAAATATTAATAAATAGGTTCTGATGAATACCAAACTATAACCTCCAAATATAACCAAACATATATAAACAATTAGCGTTCAAAATTAATAATAATATTCGGCATGAAAAGTAGTCTGCTTTTGATTGCTGATAGAAAGTTCTTATCAAATAATGACAAGAAAGGTTGAAACATGTAGTAAGTAACCAAAATCATAAATGATTTTAATCTAATAAAAGTTATTGTTGTGCCAACTTGAAAAAACTTGGTGTATTTTACTAAAAAACTTGTCACACAGCACAATGAGATATCAACATTGAATATTTTGTGAGTGATGACAGCCCTCCACACATTCCTTTAATCATTCCTTCGATATGCTTGATCCAGCTGCATGATGTGATTCAACATGTGACTCTGATGAGCTCCTGGGCGCAAGACCCAAATCTCCAGTTTCATATACTGCTGAGGGATCCTTCAGTGACACCAACCTGAACAAACGGGATTAAATGTTACAGACTGTGTTCATTAGATCACCTGCTTTCATTTATCTACAATTTGTCCAGAATTAATAACAGATTACAGATTACATGGGCGGCTACTCTTGAAATAGCTGTCAACTCAACTGTGATCAAATCACAGTTATGGGTACAAAGTACAGACAAAGTGAAACCATTCAGTAAAGTACACATGTTGCAAGTTTTTGCACATTCATATCAATGCCTTTTTACAGAAGTTCACAAAACCTCAGTATTTTTTTCAGAGTGGGTCATTTTTTGGAAAAGTACTTTGAAAGGATGAATGTATTGCAAAATGAATGGTGTAACCAACATGGAAGTTATATCACTATTTTAATTAAATTCAATCCCTCTAAAGAAATGTGGTCCCATATAAACAACACAGTGCACAACTAATCATGTCCCTGAGAATGGCTGCTGTCATGGGAGCTTTATTATGTAGGAAACCTGCATCCACCAGGATTTATAGTCCATATTTCCCCTGCAATTCAATTTACCTTTCTTCATATCTCAGTCTGGAATTGGTGACCTACAGCTCCTGGGTATGCCAGATGCCTTCTGAAAACATTTCTCAATACGAGATGAAGCGCTTGTCTTGACATACTAGCCATTTCTCTTCAGACATTATCTCTCAATTCTTGCAAAGAAGGTGGACTGTCCACATGAAATCTATATTTCAGGATCACCCACAAACAATAGTCACACCATTTTAAAAAAAATCACATTGCATCAGTTATCAGCCATTCAATGAATGTGTCTTGTAAGGCAGCCACTGAGAAGTTTTCATATGAGCCATGCAATTTTCCTACAAGAACTAAGCACACACCTTTTCTTCTTCTTTAATTATCTAAAGAATAGTGTAAGAATTGTGTGACTGTATCTGTGGGCATTCATTATTGCTTAAAAAAGTATGGACAATACAATTTTGTGTGCATTCACAGCACATCAGACTATGACTTTGATGCCATTAAAAAAAAACCCCTTCACCAACTAAATTGGGATTTTCTAAACACCAGTATCTGTTATATTGGTTGTTCACATTCCTTTTTAATGTAAACCATGCCTCATCTAAGAAAAACACAAGTGCTGGATCAAGAGAACCACTAGTTCCTGATTCTTGAAACCTATAATATTGGCTCCTAACTTCCCAGTCTACAACAAAGAGCTAAGCACCGTGTCATTCCCCCGTGAACAAACACTGCAATGACTTCCTTGCACCTGTTTCCATTCAAGCACCAATACCATCCATTTCTCTTCAAAAAAAAAATTGTGTTGCCTGTTTGCCCAGCACTGAATCCGCCACTTGAAAGTTACCCAATATTCGGCACACTGTTCCTTTACTTGGCCTGTTACCACAGGCCTTTTTTACTAAATGTTCTCTGAAATTTATTCTATGATTCATACTTCACAGAAGTGCTGCAAATGTATAGTCATTGTTCCAACGGCATAGACTTCTCACATGCACTGCCTGCCCACTGTCTATGACATGGAACACTTGCCTGAGTGCCCATGTCACTTTCCAGTGCTGGTAAGAGAAACAGCAAGTGAGCAGAGTAACTTATGCAAGCCATGTCATGTTTTCATATACTCAGGGACATGAGCTGACATACTGCCTGCATTTTCCAAAATATATACACCTATTTTCCAGAAGCTTTATTTCACTCAATATGCATAGTGGATTTAAGAAAAGTTGTGTAGTGTGTATCCTGAATGCTGCAGTCTCCAGCATACTTCCTGTATAATACACAAAATCTGTGACATTCACTACATGATATTTGGGACATCTTTTTCAGAATAATTATTTGTACAGAGTTACCAGATTCATAAATTTGGAAGTATTAAATGTAGGATGTAAACAACTAAAAATCAAATACAAAGAAATTCCACCAAACTGTTCAAGTATTAAAGGAAAGTAAACACCAGCTGTCGAACTCATTGTGCCGCAGAACATATCTTTAACCAAAAACCTCAAGACCAATTATTGTATGGTTAAAAAATGTATCTACACAGAGGCATAGCTTGGAGTTTTACTGTCTGGGGCAAGTAATCACAATGGCCTTGAAATTTCAAGATGTCACAATTATTTATTAAATTTATTTTTATTTAGATCCAAAATTTAAAAGTTGTTGAGTGCAGAAAATCAAATTTTTGTCATTTAAAATATTAATTTTCTTCTTGATTTTAAGCTTTCGCCGTGTCCTGTATGTAATATGTTTTCTTTTGGGTAATTCCCCGGCGTCACAAAGCTAATAGCCGACGTTTCGGAACCCTCTATCAGTTCCATCTTCATGGGCAGGTGGATGAAGTATGACAAGGGATGGGATGT
>Ga0123352_10020324_pt1 | contig 10578 bp, 10 predicted proteins | sample TergutLab28metaG_FD_89700 | JGI IMG/M metagenome (GOLD analysis project Ga0123352, IMG submission 89700) | Labiotermes labralis P1 segment gut microbial communities from Petit-Saut dam, French Guiana - Lab288 P1 | ecosystem: Host-associated > Arthropoda: Insects > Digestive system > Gut ... | reverse complement strand
TGGACCCCGTTCCAGACCCACTACTACTCAGAAAATCTGGTAGCGCCGGGGATCGAACCCGGGACCTCTGTATCTGTAGCCAGAAACTCTGACCACTAGACCACAGAGGCGGTCGATACAGACACACACTCACTATATTTTATACATACAGCAGTAGGAAATAAACAGAGCAAAGTGAACCACTCTTGCATGTTCTTGGCAATGCTGGACATTTTTGTATTGTTGACAGCTACGAAAGATAAAGAGAGGTCTATTGTTGCCTTTCTATGGCAAAAGTAGTAACGCGAACGCGCCACAATGTAACGTTGCACGTACATTGAACTTCTTGTTGTAACTAACAGGCAATGTGTGTACTGCGCAGTGTACATAGTTCAGATTAATGTTAGTCTGTATGGAACAAGCCAGCTGACGTAACTCTTTGCTGTTCAGGGTCCCACGTCTTCCGTGGATGTGGCTGGACGCGGACACGACAACACAGCATTCAGTGAGTGTATAGTTAACTGTAATGTTGGCATTACTGTGACAGTACTGAGCACAGCAAGAATTGATATCCGCTGTTAAACCTTTTGCACAGGTATCTGTTGGCTCTGACAACAGCTGTATTGCCACATAGGGTGACGTCCTTTGCAACAATGCAACTGTGCCCTGTGCAGGCGGCGAGTGGAGGTACGGCTCCATTTGTATGTAGTCTCGGAACTAGATGCAGCTGCACGGTCTGGCTACTGAACACCCGGGTAACCTTATCTCGGTAACACTTAAAGGGAGGGTGTTTGGGCCCCAGAGCCGGTCTAGGCGCTTTGGAGAAGAGAAAACTCTTTGCCTCTGCCGGGAGTTGAACCACAATTACTTGGTCATCCAGCCGATCGCCTGATGTGCCAAAATTTTTATTTCTCGGTGTTTGATGAAACGTTAAATTAACTAATGAACTGCATTACCAAGGGAGTGATCTCTGGATCTGAACGGAGTGCCTCCTATAAGCCCTTATCTCTGACATTTGAAACTCGGTGAATACGAGGCCTTGCTGTGCCAGGTATTGTGTCTGTCATGCCTTGTGAATGGCACAGAACTGAGTCTGCCATGCTTGATTGGCGGCAAGCTGCCAACCCTCACTAACTAACCTACCAACTAACTAACTAATCAACCAAGCAACCAACCAAATCCATGGAGCACAGTTTTTTTTTTTAAGATTGATCAGTGTTTCAGCCAATCAAGAATTCCCCCACCCGAAGGTTCATTACCGAGTTCACAACAGCCCGACACTGATTCCTTTCCTGAGCCAGATCAGTCCAGTCCACGCTCTCTCATCATATTTATTTAAGATCAATTTTAGTATTATCGTCCCATCTACACCTACGTCTTTCAAATTGTCACTTCTCTTCAGTTTTCCCCACCAAGTTCCCGTACGATTTTTTTCTTCACGGCACTCGCCACATGCCACGTTCCTATTCGTAACAACTGGCTAACATTCAGATTGGCACAACAGAACGCATTAGCCTGTTTTGTGTGTGTGGCTGTTGGGAGTGTCTTGGTTTTATAGCTGAAAATCACAGACGTTTACTGAAGACACGTGTTTTCTACTAGATTTAGACGTTTTTACTATTTAATAACTGCTTACATATTCGGTATAGAAGATACTGGCAGAGGTTTGTTACGGCTGTTGACCCACACTTGCAAGTTTTTGTTCGAAGTCGGTGTCTAACTGGGACCAGCAGTGCAGGTACAGCTGTGAAGATGCAGCACGGGGAGGCCAAGGGTCAACAATAGTATACGACTAAATACAATGTCTTTATGCTTTGCTGAATTGTCCATTGTAGTTGCGAGTTAAAAGGCAGTGACAGCTAAATAAAAAAGCAAAACAGTACTTTTATTGTGCAGTTCCCAAGTACACATTTTCTTGCCAAGTACTTGCTTTGTCATCTGAGGGTAACTCAAACATTAGCCGTTCTTTACGAAATAAAAATAGGCATTTTATGTGGAGACTGCTACCGTCCGTCCGTCCGTCCGTCTGTGGCGAATATCAGCCACTGAGATGTGCCCCAATACTAACGGTACCAGATACAGTAAAACGGCTCAGCCCAGCCTCAATAAGCAAACAGCCCTTCCACCGGGAACGGCCAAAATCAGAATAAATAAGAGCAAAACAATAACAGACTGATTGGCCTGAATCTCCACCATCGACAGTGTTTTTACTGTTATTTGATCTGTTGTTTTTAACTCACGCTGGTGATGAAAAGTGGAAAATGCTGCTGTGTGCAACTGCGGTCTCGGTTCTGCAAAGAAAGGAATTTCTTGTATTCCATTTTATGTACCGTACAAAATGTGTATAGCCTGAGGATAACCTGTTACAATGTCGAAACATGCTGCCATATTAAACACATACACACTTAGTTGTGTTGACTGGTATTAAAAAATTATTAATCTCAAACACAACAGGTTGTCCAACATTAAAACTAAAAGTTTTGTCGCACTTTCACGACATTTAGTAGCCTATATGAATGTTATATAAAACTTCCGTGAATGATGAGTTTGGTACAGTTCGGGTCAGTGACAGCCATAACTTAGTTACGGTTGGTTAGAGTGGTACAGTTCGATTCAGCGACAGCCATACCTTAGTTACGGTTGGTTAGTTTGGTAGAGTTCAGGTCAGTGACAGACACACCTTAGTTACAGGAATCAGTGCTGTTCCACGTGTCTTCGCTAGAATTTACCACCTGTTTGGCCGATATTTCAGTATACGAGAACTCCACATGATGCTGTCGGCATTTTAGTTTCGTACTTTCTTTATAGCCGCAACATTATGTGCACTTGTATCCCGTGACACTGTGTGACATTTTAATAGTAAAGAACGCCTTGACAGATTGTGTGCTTGTACATGGAGTGCCTTCGTTGTATTCTTGTTTTAACTTTGCCGTACGAAACTGCGTCATGTTGAGGCGTCTCCTCCTCCGACATCATCACAGCGCCGCCGTCCACGGAACCCGAAGGGGACCCCGACGATGGATCTCAAGTCCGACCAGAGGCTCCAGTTCAGCTATTTGCCTTCCTGCAGATTCTAGCCGCCACATTCGCTTCGTTTGCTCGTGGCGGTAATGACGTAAGGTGAGTGGAGCTGGAAACAAAGAAATATGCTTGTAACAAACAGGTGTGTAGTTTACGTGCAGTTCTGGCTTCAGAGACGAAATCCGAATCTAATTACTTGATATTTTATGTAGTGTTCAACTTCACAATCAGCAACCAGTACACACTGCTTGATCGGCCTGCTGTTGGCCTGTGACAACGTGACGGCCTATCCTGGCCGAAACATGCAGCAGGAGCATTCAATTTTGTCTGTGCTCCATAACACATTATGTGTTGTGCTGGTCTTTAATGTAGAATTGCTTGCACATGTGTACGGTGAATGATAGTACAAATTAAAACTATTATTCTAGCAGCAGCAGCAGCAGTAGCAAGAGTAGTTATAGTAGTAGCAGGAGTAGTAGAGTAGCAGTAGCAGTAGCAGTAGTGGTAGTAGTAGTAGTAGTAGTAGTAGCAGTAGCAATAGTAGAAGTGGTAGTAGTAGTAGCAGTAGTAGTAATAACAGTAGCAGTAGTAGTAGTGGTGGTGGTGGTGGTAGTAGTAGTAGTAATAGTAGTAGCAGCAGCAGTATTTCTTGTTGTGTCACCGACGTCTCTTTAGAGGGCAGGACAGTATCTCCTTCCTTACTGAAATGCCGAACTCAGAGCCCAGTGTTGGTGTTGCAAGTTGCCGACTGGGCTGATCTGCAGCAGCTGCTGGCTCTGTGTGTAGCAGACATGTTGATTTATTTGCAGAACAAACTGTTTCCATTGACCACATTTGATATTCATCTTGGCCCTGTTCTGAACAATGAAGCATCCTTGTCACCGGTTGGCGGTAGCTCAGTCAGTGTAGTGACTCGCTACACGCTGGACGGTTCTGGGTTCAAACCCCTGTGGGGGCAAGATATTTCTTCTTCTCGAGACCGGCCCTGGGGCCCACATAGCCTGCCGCGCAGGGGGTAGCGGGGCTCCTTGCCGGTGGCAAAGTGGCCGGAGCGTTGTATAGAACACCCACCCCCACCTATCGGCGAGGTTGTGCAAGGGTACAGCTGTAGATGTAGGCCTACACACACTGTTGCTCCAAGAGGCATGTTATAGGGCCATCTTACTTTGTCATGGGTTCAAAAGCATTTGTTAGAATTGTGTGTTATATTTTTATTTCAAACACAAATTTTAGTTGAGTTGGCTTGCATTGCCTTGTTTTGGTCCTATCTTGGGCATTGTTTTTGTCCTGTCTTGGGTCTTGGTCTGGTGCTGTCTTGGGCCTTGTTTTTGGTCTTGTCTTGGGCCTTGGTTTAGCCCTGTCTTGGGCCTTGTTTTCGTGCTGTCTTGGGCCTTGTTTTGGTCTTGTCTTGGGCCTTTATTTGGTCCTGTCTTGGGCCTTGTTTTAGTACTGTCTTGGGTCTTGTTTTGGTCTTGTATTGGGCCTTGGTTTGGTCCTGTCTTTGGCCTTGTTTTAGTACTGTCTTTGGTCTTGTTCTGGTCTTGTATTGGGCCTTGGTTTGGTCCTGTCTTGGGCCTTGTTTTGGTCTTTTCTTGGGCCTTGGTTTGGTCCTATCTTGGGCTTTGTTTTAGTGCTGTCTTGGGCCTTGTTTTGGTCCTGTCTTGGGTCTTGTTTTAGTCCTGTCTTCGGCCTTGTGTTACTCCTGTCTTGGGCCTTGTTTTAGTGCTGTCTTAGGTCTTGTTTTGGTCTTGTCTTAGGCCTTAGTTTGGTCCTGTCTTGGGCCTTGTTTTGGTCCTGTCTTTGGCCTTGTGTTACTCCTGTCTTGGGCCTTGTTTTGGTCTTGTCTTGGGCCTTGGTTTGGTCCTGTCTTCGGCCTTGTGTTACTCCTGTCTTGGGCCTTGTTTTGGTCCTGTCTAGGGCCTTGTTTCAGTGCTGTCTTGGGCCTTGTTTTGGTCTTGTCTTGGGCCTTGGTTTGGTCCTGTCTTCGGACTTGTGTTACTCTTGTCTTGGGCCTTGTTCCTCCTTTGTTTTTGTTTGTTTTTGTACTTGTACTGAGTTTTTGATTGGCCAGGAGGCTCTTGAGTTGGCACGTAACTAAATAAAGACTCACCTGTAGGCTGAGAAGCCAGAAGTGATAGTTGTAATGGTACTGACTGCTTGTTCCAGCAATGCTATAGGTCCAGTGATAGCAATATGGCTGATATATACTGAAGGATCTGTGGACCAGAAGTCAGAGACGCCGCTGTACCTTCTGTTTTATGGGGGCGTTGGTATCGCTGTCGGACTGTGGGTGTGGGGTCAGAGGGTCATGAAGACCATAGGCGAGGACCTGACAACCATCACATCTTCCACGTAAGTGTGTGTTCAGTATTGTCTGCACGTGTCATTTCTTGCGTTTAGAGACGCAGAAAGGAGCTGCAACTCTCGAACTCTACTTCAAGCCCTCTCAGCGACGCTGCTGACGATTCAACTGTTCTGGCATGTGACGCCGTGTCGTTCCAGGAGCAATTCCTGATGTTTCAAAGGACCACAGTCCCGTCGTCTTCGAGCCTTCTAGGACAGCTGTGATCCTTCGAAATGTCAGGAAACACTCATTAAAAAACACGGCGTCACATGGAGGAAGAATTGTTTCGTCAACTGCACCGCTGTGAGAGCCTGAGGTTTCTCCAAACCTCAGACCCCATGAAGGACCTCAGATATCAATGGTTATGATTTCCTAATTCGCTTCGCATTCCAGAGGATTCACAATAGAGCTTGGTGCTGCATTCACAGTGTTGCTGGCATCAAAGATCGGCTTGCCTATCAGCACGCAACACTGCAAAGTTGGCTCCATTGTGTTTGTAGGCTGCGCCAGCTCTACGAAGCAAGGTGTTGACTGGAAACTGTTCAGGCAAGTTTCTTGGTTTCTACTAAACCGCTGTGTCTTCCTCAGAACAGCCCGGATGTGATCCTTCCCAGTTTGTTGGAAGCAGCGCTAACTGCATTAACCTTGTACATTCCGTGACAGTGTCAGTGCTGACACTTGTTCACAGCAGGTAAATTGAGGAGACAGGAAACAGTTAAAGAAAATTGCTTATGAATAATGCAGTTAAACGTACAGCTGTCCCAGTCCGCGTCGTGAAGGCGTGGCTGCACTCATTCTTAATCTCGTTACTACGTAGATTTAATTGCCCACCTTCACGCTCCGGGGACCGCGGTAGCACAGTGGTTAAGGTGCTGTGCTTCCAATCGGAAGGTCGCTGATTCGATTCCGGATGGTGTCACTGGAATTTTTCATTGATATAATCCTTCCGATCGCACTATGGCCCTGGGGTCGACTCAGCCTCTAACAGAAATGAATATCAGGAGTATTTCCTACGGGTAAAAGCGGCCGGTGCGTAAGGCTGACAACCTTACCACCATCCTGGACCATTGTCACGTAATCTGGGAACCTTAACTACCTGGAACCCTCTGGGCACCTAGGGCCTGTAATGGGACTGATTTACCTTTACATCCAAACTCCGGCCGCTTTACTTGTGGGACAGAACCCCCCACCCCCGTACCCACTGAATAAGAGGCTGCGTGGACCCCAGAGGCGGTCTGGAATTTTTGGATCGGACAAAAATATTTTGCCCCTGCCGAAAACCGAATCCAGAGTCGTCCAGTTCGTAGGCTAGTCACCGTACTGACTGAGCCACACGAAACGGTACGAACTGACACACTGATGTCAGAACTGACAGATAGTCTGTTGTGGTGGATATGTCAGTGCATGAAATGTCGAACTGTGTGCACTGGAGGCTGTGAGCAGTGCTGGGCAAGCTGCAGCAGTGGGGCGGACTGCACAGTGAACAGCTTGATGGAGCAAGAAATGAGATGGGTGGAGCATGTGGCACCTATGGCGGAGAACAGATATGCACGCAGGTTTTCGATGGAGAAACCGGAAGGAAGTAGACCACTTGGAAGACCTCGACATAGAAGTGAGGATAATATTAAATTTAATCTCAAAGCAATAGGATGACAGGGCGCGTTCTGGATTCTTCGGGCTGCAGGTCGTGGATAGTGTCGGGCTGATGTGAATATGGCAATGAACTGCGGGTTCCACAGACTATGGAAAAGTTCTGGACCAGCTGCTTAGCTGGTGAAAAAGGACTTGGCTGTTTGTAGTTAGTTACGATAAGTTAATGAACATAGTGTTGTCCTGTCCCCCCGAATCTTCAGTCAGCTCTGTGCGACCAACGACAGCTACAGCAGTGCCGGACATTCCGCACTTGGCCCCCCACTGCCTGGTCCGTGCGTCTTCATTCAGTTCTGGCACTGTAATTGGACTTGTTATCACCAGATAACAGTACCTATCCGCTCTGTATCATGTAACATACTTCACGCAAGTGCATGATATTGACTTATGGGTCTCTGCTTTTATTTCCTTTTGATTTTCATGAACATGTTGGCGTGAAAAATCCTGTTGCTTTCCGAAGCTAATGATTTCCGCGACAAATGTTCTTACGGCAAAACTTATAAAACTGAGATCAGTTAACTCATATTATAAACTACAATTGCTCAGCTTTGCAAAGCCTTTCCCAAACCTCCAGTTTACTTACTGCAACTCACAATGGTATCTTAAAAGCGAAGGTCAGTCGGCCTATCGTAAACGGCCAGCACATAAATAAACATTGCATCATTAAAGTTGTGTGGAAAATCAAGGATGTACAAATTCCGGGCGCCAGACCACCCGGCCGACTAAATTTTGTACCGTGGCGCCTAATAATTTTGGGCCCCCATTACGGAACTGGCGTCACGGCACCTTTACGGCGGTTGGAGTTTTGGTTGGCTCTTGATTCATGGAAAATGTGTGTACACGTCTACAGAATGTGTGTACACGTCTACAGAATGTGCATACACCTCTGCAGAATGTGCGTGCACCTCGAAAGAATGTGTGTACACCCCTGCCGAATGTGTGTACACCTCGACAGAAGGTATGTACTCATCTACACAATGTGTGTACGCCTCTGAAGAATGTGCGCACACCTCTACAGAATTGTACACCCCTGCAGAATGCGTTTTATACCTCTGAAGAATGTGCGTACACCTTTGCGGAGTGTGCGCACAACTCTGAAGAATGTGCGCAGACCTCTGCAGAATGTGTATATACCTCCACAGAACGTGTGTACACCTCTGCAGAATGTGCGCACGCCTCTACAGAATGCGTGTACACCTCTGCAGAGTGTGTGTACACATCTACAGAATGTACACATATTTGTAAGGAATTTGTATACACATCTGTAGAATGTGTGTACACCTGCACAAAATGTGTGTGCACCTCTACAATTTGAGTGTACACCTGTACAGATTGTATGTACACCTCTGCAGAATGTGTGCACGCCTCTACAGTATGTGTGTACACCTCTACAGAATATGTGTATACCTGTATACATTGTGTGTAGACGTGTACAAAATGCACACTCATTCACCACAAGCCATCTCATAAGTATGAACTAACACAAATATCTGTTACATATCAAAAAATAAATTCGTTATGTTGGGTTCTCATCAGTGACAATCGCCTTGCAAATCAGAAAACTGCAATTAATTTGTTCATCTCGTGTGAGTGAAAATTCGCAAACCGGCTGCTCGAACACCAACCGACAGCTGTGCAACTTGACAGTGCTGTTCGCTAGCTTCACAACACTCACCGCCACCAGCACACTCACTTCCTGCGCCTCGCAGTTTGCAGACACGCACAGGCCATCGAGCAATTTTGTGTACAAATAACCGAAACAACATTTGGGCCTTTTTAGAGCCGTTGGCAAAAATATGAAAGGTGAGTATTAGCTTCGCCATGTATGTCCGTCCGTCTATTCGTCCACATGGAAAAACTCTGCTCCCACTCGACGGATTTCCATGAAATTTAATATTTGCATATTTTTTCAAAATTATGTCCCGAAATTTTAGGTTTTAATAAAATCGGACAAGAATAACGGGTATTGTACATGAAGGCAAATATACGTCTTTGGTCACATCTCGGTCATTTATTCTGTGAATGAGAAATATTTCAGAAAAAATTGTACAGAAACCCCAAACACACGATTTATGTTCAGTAACTTCTTTTTTTTTTTTCAAAAATCGTGTCTTCTCTAAGACAAAGTGGAAAAACGCAGTAGAGTCGGGCAAACAAAAAATGACAATATGGCGCACACGCATTTCATGCTGGATACTTAAGGCTACAAATACACACTCACACTACGCTTCCACTGCAAAAATGGTTTACGGACGCACCTCAGTATTAGTCTGTACGTACACTGACTGTCTTGTTGGGCTTTCGGAAAGGTGAAGTTGAGGTCTCTTGCTACGGGAATTGACGTCGCGTCACTGGGTGTCTGGCACGAATCACTCGATTGGCACCAAATGCACAGTGACACCTCACAGTGCCCTAGACGAATTAAGACATCGTAAAAAGATACATAATAATTGTAGTGTGAGTAGCTGTTGATAACAAACAGTGAGTTTGTTTGTTAAGGTATTTGTTGTTGTCACAGGAATATTGTCGGCGCGTGGTTGGTAACAGTGCCAGTAGCTGGTCTGTTCAGTGCTGCGACAATGGCACTACTGAGGGAGTTCGCACTGTAAAACTGCACCCACGTCACTGAACATGGTCTCGACACGCTGTCCTCCAGGATTTGATGGCGATCACCCCTGATGCCGGCACTCCAGCAGTTTCTTATCATTTTGATGCAGTAATAATGTGGGAGTATAGCACAGGCTGAAACGTGTTTGGGTTGAGGGCTATCACAGTAATAAGTAATTACATTGTAGCGTTCTGTGACGCCATGTAGTTTGGTATCCTATAAAATTTGTTGTTTAGAAATATTAATGTGCACATCCCCACTGTGCTGTGGTAGGAACACAGACACAATAAATTATATGGCCACACAGCACTTGTACTGTATTTCAGTCCACGCTGTACTGCTACATGTTTTGGCCATTGCATGTGGCCATCTTCTGGCACTTTGTATAACATTACAAACAGAACACACAGCGCACTGTACCACATATATGTACATGAAATAAATTATGGGATTCCAGAGTTGTTCCATGGAGCACAATATAACTGTAACATGTAAATATTATGTTTGTAGGCAAATTCTTTCATAGTTAAAAGCGAATTTGTAAACATTCTCATTCTTTTCAGATTCACAACACTAATTAACACTAACAACGCATCGAATTACTAATCCACTACTTTAAAAATACTTACTGCACACAAAGAACACTATGATTACCACACACAAAGGAACACTGTGATTACCACACATAAAGGAACACTATGATTACCACACACAAAGGAACACCATGATTACCACACACAAAGGAACACTGTGATTACCACACACAAAGGAACATTATGATTACCACACATAAAGGAACACTATGATTACCACACACAAAGGAACACTGTGATTACTACACACAAAGGAACACTATGATTATCACACACAAAGGAACACTATGATTACCACACACAAAGGAACACCATGATTACCACACACAAAGGAACACTGTGATTACCACACACAAAGGAACACTATGATTATTACACACATA
>Ga0123352_10020323_pt1 | contig 10579 bp, 5 predicted proteins | sample TergutLab28metaG_FD_89700 | JGI IMG/M metagenome (GOLD analysis project Ga0123352, IMG submission 89700) | Labiotermes labralis P1 segment gut microbial communities from Petit-Saut dam, French Guiana - Lab288 P1 | ecosystem: Host-associated > Arthropoda: Insects > Digestive system > Gut ... | reverse complement strand
TTCATTGTAGCATTCTGATTTTATTGACAAAAACTGTTCGTTGTAGCATCCTGATTTTATTGATAAAAACTGTTCGTTCTAGCAATCTGATTTTATTGATAAAAACTGTTCGTTGTATCATCCTGATTTGATTGATAAAAACTGTTCGCTGTAGCATCCTGATTTTATTGATAAAAACTGTTCGCTGTAGCATCCTGATTTTGATAGAAACTGTTCGTTGTAGCATCCTGATTTTATTGACAGAAACTGTTCGTTGTAGCATTCTGATTTTATTGATAAAAACTGTTCGTTGTAGCATCCTGATTTTATTGATAAAAACTGTTCATTTTAGCATCCTGATTTTATTGATAAAAACTGTTCGTTGTAGCATACCCGACTGTATATAGGAAACAGAGATCCTGCAAGATGGTAGTAGTAAATTCAAATGGGAGAAACCGACCCCACACTTTCGCTTTAGTAAAGGAGCTCAATTTTATGCAGTTCACACACCAACAAATGCACTATTAATTAACTTGGTTAAAAGTTTTAAATTTACATTAAAATACACATTAATATCGCTCCTACATGTTTCGGTATTTAATGACCACCATCATCAGGGAGCTTGTACTGCACCTGGCTAAAGTGATATTTATGTTAAAACACTCGTTAAATTACGTCGTTATATATTATGTGGTGATGTGGCAGCATGTCGTAGAGCTGCGTAGAGTCTCACGGCACTGCACACAACACACACACCGCCCTACAGTCTCACTCTGCACTGCACACAACACACACACCGCCCTACAGTCTCACTCTGCACAGCACACAACAGACATGCCGCCCTACAGTCTCACTCTGCACTGCACACAACACACATGCCGCCCTACAGTCTCACTCTGCACTGCACACAACACATATGCCGCTCTACGACATGCTGCCACATCACCTAATCGACATAATTTTACCGAGTGTTGTAACATAAATATAACTTTAGTTAGGTACAGATAAAGCTCCCTGATGATGGTCATTAAAGACCGAAACATGTAGGAGCAATATTATTGTGTATTTTAATGTAAATTTAAAATTTTAACCAAGTTAATATATAGTGCATTTGTTGGTGAGTGAACTACATAGATTTGGAAAAAGAATATATTCTTGTCCCCTTTCAGGAATCGAAACATGAGTCTTCGAACATCAAACCCATAGTCTAGTGTGTCTAGCATCTAGAAGTGAAGTAAAGTTAGGCCAATAAGAAAGATGACGATGATAAAAATCCTACTCACAAAGTACGCTAAGACTTTGGTATGTTTAGGGAATTTTTATAAAAACAGGTTAGTAATCCAATGAAATTTTGTAGGACAGGCAGCCATGTCGTGACGAGGCCGTCTGCCCTGAAAAATGAGAAAATTTCCTTAAATTCTACCGCCGCGAAAGTTTCCAATTCTAATTTCAGATTATAATTTTAATGTATGTCCCCGCGAACAAAGAGATCATAATTTTTTCATAATATCTTAGACATCATGGCCTGGCCAGGGAAAGGGTCCAAAAAAATATTCTCATTACAAATGTCTCCGTGAGCAACATGTTACCCGCGAGCTGCAGGTTCAGCGCTTCATGTCCCGACTACATTCGTGCTAAAGATTTCTTCTACGATGATGAGTGAAATGAAAAACTTAAACATTTTTCATATCGTAATTTATTGAACACAAATGGTACACAATGACTTCATTTTTCTGTGTAGTATCGCACTGCCACCTGTCGGTCATCTCTTCAAACCATCAGTATCATTGTTGAAACTTACAAGACAATCGAGCTGTATTTCGAATTTTTATCGCATTTTTAAGGTTCTCAAATCTCCCTCGTGTATGTATATATATATATATACACTCACATACATACATATATATCCTCCATCCTCCTGCATGCTACATGTCCGCACAATCTCGTCAATATACGAGGGTGAGTTACATGAAAACCTTAAATTGCATGTTGCAAGTGGGGCCGCCATCTTTACACTACTACTTCACCGTCGTGTTTCATTTCCGCATCTCACTGCTACCTGTCGGACACTCTTCAAACCATGAGTATCATTGTTGTCAACTTACAGACAATCGAGCTGTGGTTCGAATTTTTATCGCACTTTTTAAGTTTTTCATTTGACTGTCACTCGTACTGCAACTTGTAATGTAAATGAGTGTGCAGCTTCAAGCCACAACCATCAGCTGATTGGTGCCTTGCGTTATGACATTCAATCAATAAGAATTCAAGAGTAGAGAAACTTGGGAAATGAACATCGCACGTAACGTGAATGCGTGAAGAAAAAATCACGCAACACTTCAGTTTCATCATTGTTCGTTTGTTTAAAACGTTATTTGTGAGAAATATGCAATAAGATTAATTGATTTACGAAAGATCTAAGAAAACAGAATAATATATACAAGGTTCTGTGCAGTGATAATACGTTCTTCACGCTTCTACAATTACAAGCTATGTTATCTTCTGCAATCGGGCCCGGTAACTCAGTCCGTATAGCTACTGGCTACGGGCCGGACGGTCCGGAGTAATTACTTAAGATAAAATGTGTTTTGATTTTTCTCTACAAAGTTTGTCTGAAAAAAATTTCTAATCTTAACCATTTGGCGCCGTAATTACTTTTTTTAATTTTAGCACATCTGTATATAAAATGTGAATAATGCGGGAACAAAATACGTTAGAATTATGAAACAAACTGCATTTTGAAAAGAGAAAACGAACAGTATACACCATGTTTAAAATATTCGGTACCTGTATTTGTTGAATAAATATATAAAATGCAACTTTGGAGGTTAGTGGTGCGGTACGACCACTATAGTTGACGTTAGGCGTCTAAAGGTTAAGAAGAATTCAGCGACATGAACTCATAAATTTACGTTGGTCTTCAGGTAAAGCATCCGTTAATCTTGTAAAATTTAAATGAAACTTTGAATTTTTATCTATCGATTTTTGGACAGTCCTCGAATATCAAATTTCATAAAAATCCGTCCAATGGCAGCCGAGTCGTTCCATGCACACCGATAGATATGATGAATTAGTCGCCATTCCAAAAGAAGTGATCGCGCTAAATAAAACACAAACTTGCAGCTCAACGTTTGCGGAATATTCCTGTTTATAGCGAAGAAAGTAAAAGGTTGAAAATATGTATCTAACCTTGGATTGGGTACTAACACTGCACGGGTAACCGTACTTTAGTCAGAAGTTACTGATGAAATCTAATTAACTAAGCAGTATTTAAAGTGAAATTACGTTACAACGTAATTTTAAACCCTCTAAAGACGAAGCGCAGAATGTTTTATTTAAAGACCCAGTCCGTACCGCGCTGTAAACACTCTTCATCTCGATTATAAAAACCAATCAGTTTATGCTGTAAGTGGCACAAGTCGCTGCCTGTTCTCAGATAAATACAAAACATATAAATACAGTGTGGGCAGAGCGTACAGTTGTTGAATGTTAAACTGTTGGTACATCACGTGACCAGTAGGCTGTAAAAGGTTAAATTAACCCTTATCCTGCTAACGTGGAGAATATCCTGCTAACGTGGAGAATACGGTGAGCTCCTAATAATGGCAGCAAATGACAGATGGAATTTAACCCGGCATTTATAAGGTTAAACATCACTGACAAAACACTTTCAGATATTACCTAGAGTTATGTACCTTAATTATATAATTCTAGCTTGTTTTCATGTGAGGTACAAATTTATTGACGGATATACTGCGAGCGGTTTTTGAGAGAAGCTACTTAGTAAGGTTTGGAGAAATAACTTCAGACAAATTCGTAAATATCATAAATTTTCTGTCAAGTCTGTAATTTGACAGTAGAATTTGACCGTAGAATTTTCAGGCAGAGAGATGGCGGTCTGTAGCTGAATAACGTATCAGATCGCAAGATTTTTAAGCCATAATTAATACAGACACTACATTTTGATAGATTAAACCAATTCATTTCTCTCAGACACACCAGTAACAAAGAAAGAGGCCAAACTGCTCAGTGACCTTCTTCCGTTCTTAGAAACGTAAGTCCTAAATTTGAAATTATAATTTTAGTGCAATATTAAAAATTACTAATAATTAATCTAAGGTAATTTTAAACTTTTAATTGTCTGGTATGCAATAAATGTTTCCTGAAACATGACAGGCGATGTACGTATAATCATTACATGCGGTGCATTCTTCTATAAATATATATATATATATTTCTTGTGTAAAAGCAATAAGAGTGACACATTTTGAGTGCCACCCTGTAGCTTTAATTACCCATCAAGCTATGTGCATGCACCTTAATACACTTTTATCTGTGACCAGTCTGGCTGTATCATATTTTTCCAAATTATTTCCTAAAGAGCACGATTTTCAGTAAAAAATTTATTGAACATAAAATGTGCATTTTGATTTTTCTTTGTAACATTCGTTTGAAGTATTTCTCACTTGAAGGAGAACTGAACGAGATATGATCACAAATGTGTACTGATCTTCATATAAAGTACGGGTTTTTCCTTTCGAATATCAATGAAATTTGAATTTTCTTGACAGATTTTCGAAAAAGTAATCAAAAACTAAATTTCATGGAAATCCGTTCGGTGGTAGCCGAGTTGCTGCAAGGGGGACAGACGGACGGACAGGTAGACAGAGATAACGAGCTAATGGTCTCCTTTTTGCAACTTTGCGAAAGTGACTGAAAAAAGAAAATTCCGTTCCTGAAAGTGCAATTTTCCGAAACCCACTAACAATCAGTTTTCCAGGTCAGAGAAATACTTGACAGATCCTTAATAAACCAACATCTAAGAACGTTTTTTTTTGGGGGGGGGAGAGTGGGGGGAATATAAGAAGAAGCAATTTTCTTTTCCGGACACAATATTTTGACAGATGGCAAGTTTGTGATCCCATCGTCTATTGACGTGGGGATCTCATTTTGAATAGTTATGTGTGTTAAGATGAATTATTTTTACAAGAAGCGACAATTTCACGTATTGTAACCATGTTAATCGAGAAGAATGAGATGGACGGAGCATGTAGCGCGTGTGGAGCAGAGCAGAGGTGAATACAGGGTTGTGGTGGGGAAACCTGATGTTAAGAGACCACTGGGGAGACCCAGTCGTAGATGTGAAGATAATATTAAGATGGATCTTCAGTAAGTGGGAGGTGGGAGTATGGACTGGATTGAGCTGGCTCAGGATGGAGACAGTTGGCAGGCACTTGTGAATGCCGTAATGAATCTCCGGATTCCGTGAAACGCGAAGAATTTCTTGACTAGTTGAGAACTGGTTAGCTTCTCTAGAAAGACTCAGCTCCATGGAGTGAGTAAGTAAGTAAGTAAATAAGTAATTAAGTAAGTAAGTAAGTAAGTAAGTATGTATGTATTTAAGTAAGCAAGAAAGTATGTGAGCAAGTAAGGCGTAGATGGGAAGATAATATTAAGATGGATCTTCAGTAAGTGGGAGGTGGGAGTATGGACTGGATCTAGCTGGCTCAGGATAGAGACAGTTGGCGGGCACTTGTGAATGCCGTAATGAATCTCCGGGTTCCATATAAAGCGGGGAATTTCTTGACTAGTTGAGAACTGGTTAGCTTCTCTAGAAGGACTCAGCTCCATGGAATGAGTAAGTAAGTAAGTAGGTGAGTGAGTGAATAAGTAAGTGAGTGAGTTAGTAAGTAAGCGAGTAAGTGAGTAAGTAAGTAAGTAGGTGAGTGAGTGAATAAGTAAGTGAGTGAGTTAATAAGTAAGCGAGTAAGTGAGTAAGTAAGTAAGTAGGTAAGTAAGTAAGTAGGAAAGTAAGTGAGTGAGTAATTATGTAAGTAAATAAGTAAGTAGATAAGTATGTAAGCAAGTAAGTAAGTGATTAAGTAAGTAAATAAGTAAGTAAGTAAGTAAGTTAGTTAGTGAGTAAGTAAGTATGTATGTAAGTAATTAAGTATTTAAGTAAGTAGGTAAGTAGGTAAATAAGTAAGTAAATACATAAATAAGTAAGTAAGTAAATAAGTAAGTGAGTAAGTAAATATGTTTATAAGTAATTAAGTATTAAGTAAGTACGTGAGTAGGTAAATAAGTAATAATTACGTAAGTAAGTAAGTAGGTGAGTGAGTGAATAAGTAAGTGAGTGAGTTAGTAAGTAAGCGAGTAAGTGAGTAAGTAAGTAAGTAGGTAAGTAAGTAAGTAGGAAAGTAAGTAAGTGAGTAATTATGTAAGTAAGTAAGTAAGTAGATAAGTAAGTAAGCAAGTAAGTAAGTGATTAAGTAAGTAAATAAGTAAGTAAGTAAGTTAGTTAGTGAGTAAGTAAGTATGTATGTAAGTATTTAAGTATGTAAGTAAGTAGGTAAGTAGGTAAATAAGTAAGTAAATACATAAATAAGTAAGTAATTAAATAAGTAAGTGAGTAAGTAAATATGTTTATAAGTAATTAAGTATTAAGTAAGTACGTGAGTAGGTAAATAAGTAATAATTACGTAAGTAAGTAAGAACGTAAGTAAGTAAGTAAGAAATTAACCATGTTAATATAATATTCATTTACAATTATACCATTACCATTTACAATTATACCATTACCATTTACAATTATACCGTTACCATTTACAATTATACCATTACCATTTACAATTATACCATTACCATTTACAATTATACCATTACCATTTACAATTATACCATTACCATTTACAATTATACCGTTACCATTTACAATTATACCGTTACCATTTACAATTATACCATTACCATTTACAGGCTGTTCAATCTATAACACTCCTATATAATATAAATATTTTTTAGCAGGTCTTGATTTGTAATGACTGTAAAATTGACGGTACGTTAAATAGTTTGTGCGTCAAACAAATAAATTCTCCCGCCACTTTGACACGTGTCCCACACGTGTACCACACGTGTGGGACACGTGTGGGACCTAAAACGTAAACAGAGTTAAATTCTGTCCCATTATTTAACTGGGACTGAACTGCCCCAAAACGGTTCAATATCTGGACTGACTGTTCTTGTAGAAGCACAGACCTAAGTTAGATCGAAATGCTACCAGTGGTTTTGGGCTTTATGTCCGACACCCTGCCGGGGATGTCAACCAACAGAAGAGTTTGTCTCTTGTTTGGGGGGGAGGGGGACTGATTTGTATTTCTCCCGGCGTTCGTATTTTCTTTGCTGAAACACTACTTCAAACCGCATAATTGATTTTCAGCACGTTATTTCGATGGACTGGTCCACAAAATATATTGCAACCTGTTACTACAAGGGCCCTGATAAGTCCTTAGCCCGACCAGGAAGGAAACAAGCTAATGTTTCTGTCGGAATGGCGTGAATTTCCTTCGGCGCCTTGCCTTCTAGGGGGGGGGGGAAAAAACTTTATGGTAGCTAGCGTCTTGATGTTGTTGAAATCGCGCGCGTCCCTGAAATGCTTCCGAGCTTGTTTCCTTCTTGGTCAGGCTAAGGACTTATCAGCACACAGGTAAGCAACTAAAGGAGTTTCGAATAGAGTTTTGTAAAATTTATTTCTATTCTGCCAATAGGACAACACTTGAAGATTATGTGGAATGGAATGGATGTGGAAAAAGAACTAGACAAGAAGAATACAGTGAAATATTTAAACTATGTTGGATAGCAAGATAAATTATGCAATATATAAGTAAAGGTAAAGGTTTCCCGTTACAGGCCCGGTGTGGCCCAGAGGGTGGGTAGAGGTATAGCTCTACTCTTCCATGACCGCGGCACTAGAAGGGGGGTGAGTGGTCAGCAGCACGCCCCGGCCGCAGTTTACCCCCGGGAAAGACCCGGTACCCATTGTACAGTAGGCTGGGTGGTCTCCAGGGCCGGTCTGGAGAGGCGGAAAATCTCGTCCCCACCGGGATTCGATCCCGGACCGTCCAGCCCGTAGCTCAGTCGCTATACCGACTGAGCAACCCGGCCCACAATTATGCGATATATACAAGTGAAATTAAATCCAGAAATCCCATGGCATAAGCAGCATTCGACAAGGAGAAGGTACTTTTTAATAACGAAATGGAATTTAAGTTTCAATTTAATAAAAAACAAATTTCTGGAATTGGAGCATGGCTTTGTACAGCCAGTAGATCAGAAGTGCCTGGAAAGTACTTAAATGTGGTGTTGGAGAAGGATAGATAAGATCCGTTGGCGCAATAATGCAAGAGATGAAGATTTAGGCATACAACATAGAGTGAAAGAAGAGAGGAAAATTTTACAATTAATAAAAAGGTGGAAGACTGGTTGGATTGGTCGCATCTTGAGTAGGAACTGCCTTCCAAATCACTTTGTTTCAGAATAGGTGGAAGGAAATGTAGAGAAGTGACGGTAGGACGAGGAAGAAGACATAAGCAGCTACTGGATGAACTTAAGGAAAAGATAAGATATTGAAAATTAAAAGAAGAAATAGATCGCATTTTATAGAGAATTCGGTTTGGAAGAGGCAGACTACGGAATGACTGATTGGGAAGACACAAATATTTTTAAATAGTACCTCACAAATGTGTTTAACGGTAGGTAGAGGTAAAGGTCACCGTACAACAATCCACGAAGTCCAAGAGGGGTAGTAGAAGTATAACTCTACTGTGTCTTTAACCTCGGCGATAGATGTGGGTGTGTGGGCAACGACATTCCCCGGCCGCTTTACCCCCAGGAAAGAGACGCGGTATCAATTGTATAGGAGGCTGGGTGAGCCCCAGGGCCGGTAAGGACGGTTGAGGAAAATCTCGCCCCCACCGGTATAAGATCCCCGGACCGTCCACCCCGTAGCGAGTCGCTATACCGACTACGCTGTCCCGGTCCAATAGAGAGATACCCAAAATAAATATGACAGATGACAAGACTGACCCCATCCTGGCACAACATAAAGAAGGTTTTGAAAATCTTATGCGACCAGTAATATATTAAAAATTTTTCCTGCTTTGAGATATGGAAGGGTGAATTTACACAATTCTCATGCGAAGCTTTGCGGGCCCGGTAGCTCAGTCGGTATGATTGACTACGGGTTGGACGGTCTGGGATCGAATCCCGGTGGGGACGAAATTTTCCGCCCGTCCATACCGGACCTGAGGCCTACCCAGCCAACTGTACAAAGGGTACCGCGTCTTTCCCGGTGGTAAAGTGCGGCCGGGGCCTGCTGCTGACCCCTCACCCCTTCTAGTGCCGCGGTCATGGAACAGTAGAGCTATATTTCTACCCACCCTCTGGGCCACACCGGACCTGTAACGGGAACACTTCATGCGAAGTTTTAAGTATATTCGAGAGCAACTTTCTTCAGTGTTAAATAAATGCTTGCTCAGTTAAATGCTTGCTCAGTTATAGTAAAATTGTTTCTAAAGTGACAGCCTTTGTGTTTTCTTGGTTGTTGTACTTGAAGAATAAAAGCAGAAAAACGTGTTTTCAGTTTACCTTCTCACGACACTGACACAAGTGAAAGTCTTTCTCTGTGTACAGAGAAGACGCTCAGCAAATATTTGGTACATACAAGCAATTGCACAAGACCCAACTACAGTACACACTCCCACAAGAAGAATTAGCATGTTCACCTACAGTTAATGAAGCGCATAAGAATGCACGTGCAGGCTGATTGCATTTGTAGCTTGGGATTCTTGTGCTTAGCATATGAAAGAGATGGGGGAGTCATGCCCGTAACACATACCCGCTTCACTTTAATGCATCAATGCATGGAAGATGCACACTGAAACTTCTGGACTTATTGAATATATTTTGCACATTACGTGTCGAAGAGAAAAACCTTACGTTCAACAACAACACAACAACAACAACAAAATTATTATTATTATTATACCCAAACACACTAAAACACACATTCTCGTTCTATGTTTATGTCTCTCCTTGGGCTAAATTAACTGAAATAAGACGACAATATGTGCCAATACTTAGGGAATAGCAATTATAAATGGGACGAAAATGTACTTGAAGTCATTACGACATACATTTTTCCAGCCGATGAGGAAACTTATGTGTATCGTCAAGGTCATACAGGTCATCTTCTTAAAACATTAATTTTAACCCGCTGTGTGTGTACGTGCGTGTTCACCACGTGTACACGGGAGTACATTAGTTCTATGCCAGTGCACATTATTTGTACTGAAGGAGATTTAGCTCTAACGTCTGTCGACCGGCCGAATAGCTGTATTGAATTTGGACGGTAGTGACTTTCTGCAGTACAAGCAGTCTATTCTTTTTGATTGTCCTCCATTACTGGTTTAATTTTAAATATATGTCTGTTCCGACACTAATATAAATACTTTATATATATATATATATGTCTCTCACACAAAATATTGCTTGCTTAACAAAGAAGAAATATTACTTTAAAAATTTTCCAAAATAGACGCCACTCTTGGTTAGGGCACATAATTAGGCGTAACGAGTTTGTAGTAAACATCCTTGAAGGAGCAATATTTGGAAAAAAGACCGTGGGAAGACCTGGACTACAATACTTACTTACTCCATGGTGCAGAGTCCTTCTTGAGAAGCTAACTGGTTTGCAGCTAGTCAAGAAATTCCCCGCATTTCACGGAACCCGAAGGTTCATTACCACACTCACAAGCGTCCGCCA
>Ga0123352_10020319_pt1 | contig 10580 bp, 5 predicted proteins | sample TergutLab28metaG_FD_89700 | JGI IMG/M metagenome (GOLD analysis project Ga0123352, IMG submission 89700) | Labiotermes labralis P1 segment gut microbial communities from Petit-Saut dam, French Guiana - Lab288 P1 | ecosystem: Host-associated > Arthropoda: Insects > Digestive system > Gut ... | reverse complement strand
CATATTCCAGTTTTCGTCCCAGCTGTCAGAAACTTCAAGAGTCGTAATTCCCACTACTTCATAGTCATAAACCGGCTCGTTGGCACCTTTGCCCAGCAGCAACCGCACATGACGCAGGAAATTTGGGCATTCGAAGGCATAGGTTATGTCTCGCGGCGTAATATGGTCGCGGTAGAGGGTGATGTCAAGCTCTAAAGGCTCTGCCCCGCCGAAGGAAACAACTGCTTCTGCTTCAGGTAGAAACCCAACTGCTGTAACCGTAATTATATACCGTCCTGCAGGGAGGGTCATTTCATGACTGCCGCCTGTGGCTTCTACGGTTTTCATTACCTCACCAAGTATGGGTATACTGCCTACGCGCAACACACGGCGCACTTCAAGGGTTACTGTGCCCAAAAATGGCGTGCGCTCAAGGGCTTCTTCTGAGTTTGCTCTATCAAAATCCAGTGAACGCCCCATCCCCATCGTCCCTTGGAAGAAGTTGGTATTTATGTTTCTGTCACCAATCGGCAGCATTATTGTATGTTTGTTGGCTGTTACCCCAGCATTTATTATAAATGGTGCTGTAATTTCTGGTGCAAAAGCATCATCTGCATCGGTTATACGCAGATAATAACGTCCCGGTGGTATATTATCTATCCTAAAATGACCGGTAGCATCGGTAATTTCAGCGTCTTGTAAACGCAAGTGGTCTACATTGTATAAATGTACTGTTGCGTTTGCTATTGGTGCGCCAAAGTCTTCACCGCTCGGTACATTAACATCGGTAACAAAGCCCACAATACGCCCATTTGTAAAATCGGGAGCCAGACCTTTAGCCATAACCATAGCACGATAGGCGTTGACTTGGAAATAACTTCTGTTCCTACCTTCTCTTGTATCTATAATGGCAAGGCTTGTATCTTCTCTTGCGGATTCGACAATAATTTCTTTAACCTGCTCACCGCTAAGACCGGGGTTTGCTGCCCACACCATAGCAGCTACACCGGATACATGAGGAGCCGCAAAGGATGTCCCCCTACTTATATCATAGGCTGTATTACTTACTGCTCCGTTTTGAATACTTGTGGCAATATAAATTTCATCACCGGGGGCAAGGACATCAACAAATAACCCCCAGTTACTGCCTTCGTTTTCTTGTATTCCAAGGATTGGTCCTAGTATACCGCCCCGGGGTACACGCCATATTTCTCCCGCCCGGTTGGTTGCACCTACTGTAATAGTGCGGTTAAATAAATGGGGGGCATGGTTAGGGTCTCTCAGTCCGTGTTGAAAGAATCTGCTGCCTCGTGCATTTGCTGCATCATTGCCGGCAGCTTGGACTACGATAAAGTCATAGCCTATTTCAAGGAGTCTTTCCATTTCATGTGTTAGCGGGTTAGCATCTGCGGCTGATATCGAACTTCTAGACCCTAAACTAACATTAACTACTCTTGCACCGTTAACTACATTCCAGAATAACCCCTCTCGTACTTCATAAATTATCGATTGTCTTCCCTCCCGGGCGGAATCATAGGAGAAAAGCGCGTTACGATTAAAGTTAGCCACGCCCGCTAACCCAAGTTCATTATCATGTATAGCTCCGATTATGGACATTACGGCAGTACCGTGAGTCTGGTCAAGTACGCCATCACTATTCGCACCCCATAAGCGGTTTACAACATTTTCGGCAGGTATATTCAAAGCTTCATGAAGGTGGTTCATACCTCCTTCATCTATGATACCTACTTTGAGCGAAATTTCCGGATTGCCAAACCGCTCCCAAGCAGCAGGAATACCAATAGCATCAAGCCCCCACTGAATACCCCGAAAGGGACGGGTATCTACCCTCTCAATCCGAAAAGGATCATTTGGCAGGTATATATCCCGGTCTGATTCTATAACTGCTACAAACCAAACCCAATCAATTACATCCGAATGTTCTGTAAGTAAACGTTCTTTCATTGCTGTTAATTCTTCATAAGTGGATATAGGTACTTCGATTGTATAATTTCCTGTCAACGGTCTTTGTCCAATAATAACGCCGCCTATGGTAGCTACAGCTTCCGCCACCCGCTCCGGGGTCATGCCGGGGTTGCGCGACGGTGAAAGGGTATAAAGATTAAGCCTGTTGCTAATAATGGGAACTCCATCATCCCTGTATATCATAACTCCAGATGGCGGCGGGGAAACGATAGATGCATTAAAAGTCGGTCTGCCTTCCACCTCAAAAGTAGCCTCACCGCCTGCCGAATCCCGTGCAGTGAAAACAAAGTGATTTTCCGGCTGTGGGGTTATAAATACTCTTGCCTCACCCAAAGTACCCATAGGCGTAAAGCCGCTGGCTTCGGATAAATAGATAAAGTTAGGCGCGCCGCCGCTTCTGGTGTAAAACACCTCTGTTATAACCGCCTCCGGGCTTGGCGCGGCTATATATTCAATATCTACAAAAGGCAGCAAAACTTCGCCTGCCGGAAATTGTGTTAACACCTCGATACTTGGCTCCGGACCTTCAACAGGCGGCGTTAATGATAAAGGTCTCAAAAACGGATAGCCGTTACCTTCGTCTATATCCCAAATATTATCAAAATCCCAGCCTGCAAAGGTTTCGCGCTGCATCATTTGGGCTGTTGTCCGGGCTTGGGTTGCAGGGGTGGTTAATCCGGCAACAGTGCTGTCGAAGAATGAGTTAGCAAAGTTACCGTTAGGAGCTAACCCATGCCTTGGAGCGCGACCAAATATACTCGTTGAAAAGAATTCACTCGCTGAGTATGAGTTTGTTATGATAGCTGCACTGCTTCCTGTTATGCCGGCAGCAACACTACTCGAACTATTGTTAGCTATTCTTCCGGCTGAGAAGCTATTTTCTATTTCAATATGCCCTGTACCATTGCCAATTAATCCGCCTACCAGACGTAAAGAACCTCCGCCGTCCGCTTCTATTTCCCCTGTAAAAGAGCTTCTGCTTAATCTGACATTTGCAATACCTGTATTACCTATTAACCCGCCTGTGTTAACGCCAATGCCTGCTAAGGCTGCATTTGAATGCACATTACTTAACTCCGCTATTGCTGATAAGTCTCTAAATGAGCCTATTATACTGCCGACTGCTCCATTGCCTGATCCAGTATTTCCTATTTGTCCGCTCACATTAACGTTTTCTATAGTAGATACCATGTTATCTGTTCGCGATCTCACAATGCCTACAACAGCGGATACATAGGTGTTAGTGCCTCTTATATCTACATTTTCTAAAGTTAAATTTCTTATTGTTACATTCTCCACAGTACCGAACAGAGCAGCACCATTAAGTGGATTATTCACCGTCAAGTTAGATATTCTATGACCATTGCCGTCTAATGACCCGGTAAAAGGAAACTCCCAAATGCCAATAGGTATATAGTTTATACCAGCCATGTTTATATCGCTGCCCAGCCTGTAGTAAGCACTTATTTCAAAGGCCATATCTTGTATATGATTTGCCGAAGTTAGTATATATGGAGAGTTAGCTGTGCCTCTTCCTGAAGTAATGACGCCGGGTGGTACAATTGCTGATACCCCTTCAGGTCTTGGTAAGTTTCTTAAATAAGGGTATGAGCTTCCTTCATTTATTGTCCATATTTCATCAAAATCCCAACCGGCATCTGTATATAACTCAGCGGATAACATACGTACAGTTTGCCTTGAGTTTGCATCATTAGGCAGACTGGTTAACCGCCCGTCAACAAAAGAACTTTGTTCTGCATTCATGCTCCCTATCCCCCGCGGGGTATGCAGCGATATTAAATTCAGCTCAACAGCTGCATAAGAATTTCTGACAGGAATTGTTCCGCTCCCTACTAAGCCGCCAATAAATCCATTGGTATTAGTAGTTATTTTTCCGACTGCAAAACTGTTTACTATCTCTGATGCGACGGAAGAAGCATGTCCTATTAATCCCCCAATTACGTGAGCACCGGTAATTTCGCCGGCATAGAAGCTTTCACTTAATCTTAATGATTGTTGGGTGAACGTTGCTCCTATAAGCCCGCCAACCTGTGAATCGCCTAATATTGTTGCAGTTGAGTATACTCTGCTTATATTTGCGTTATTTGAAACACTTCCGGCTATGCTGCCTACCATTCTGCTTTCAGGAGCGTTAATATTGCCGCTTACACTAACGTTTTCTATGTATGAAGGGGCATTATTCCAAGAACTCCAAGAACTGGCAAGAACAGCTACACGCATAGCGGAGTTTGTGACTTGAATATCTACATCCTCTAAAATCAGATTTCTAATAATCGCGTTTTGCACATTGCTGAACAGTGCTATATCATTACCTGTTGATGAATGTATTGTCAAGTTAGATATCTTATGCCCATTACCATCCAGCACACCGCGAAACGAGTTAATAGTCACATGATTTATACCTGTCATATCAATATCATTGCCTAATATAAAATGAGCACTTGTATTAAAGCGAATATCATTAATCTGCTCCGGCGTTGTTATAACAAAAGGGTTAGCCGCTGTTCCGGCACCGCTCCAGCTGAATGTCGCTGCCATAACATCAGCGAATCTGCTGAATGGCTCATCAGCTATGCCGGTTGCAACAGATTCAAAATCATCACTCAGTACAAAATGAGCGTCAATGATAGTGTGCGTCTCATTAAGCTGTTCAAAATTTGTAATAATAAATGGACTCTCAACCGTTCCCGCACCGGCACCGCTAAATGCCTGAACAACCGCTGTATCAAATGGGTTAGTATTTAAGCCAACATTATCATTACCGGAATCACGGCTTAGCCCATTTCTAATAGGAACAGTTCCAGCATTTGCCGATACAGCCTGTGCCGGCAGCAAGCCCATAAGCATTACGGTCACAATAAAAGCTGACAGGATTCTTTTTGCGTAATTGTTCATAATTCATCTTCCTTTCGTAGTTGGTTTATTGGGTATTCTTGGGTTATTATATGCCGTAAATAGTATCACGAAAACTATTCCAATTGCAATATAATCTAAGAAAATACTCTGTTAATAAAAAAATCGGCAAACATAGTGTCTGCCTTCCTTTAAAATTCACTTCGGTATTTTATTTAGGATTTCTTGTCCCCCAAAAACACCGTAACTAAATAAATTTTCACGGTTTGTATCAGTAACTCCAACAATGCTACCTTCTCTGTCATGCCTTGCACCTATAATTCCCATTACATTAGTACCATGATTAAGACGTAGACCGATTGTTCCACTAGTATATACATTATTTGCGGGGATTTGTAAGTCCTGATGATTAGGTCTAATGCCGGTGTCTATTATGCCTACTCTCACATTGACTTCGCAAGTAACCTTCACGCTGCCGGAGCGTCAATACGATAAAGACCCTACTGATTATCACCGCCACGAAAGGGCAACACCCCCTCCATATTAAGGGGCTTCTGGAAGATATTAGGATAATACCATTTTTCACCTGAAAGTACAAGTATTTGTCTGGTTTTTCAATGCATTTTTAACTATTGATTTTTTATAGTTTTAGTGACGCAGTACCTCCATGATATTTTATCTTTCTAAATCATTGGAATGCTTACGGGTGGGCTGCTCCCTCTGGCGTTCTTGATATAGAATATCCTGAACGCTGCGAGATATTTTCTCAACCTTACTGACTTCATCTTTAAGCGATATATATTCGGAATTAAGTTGATTTTTCTCTTTGGTGAGGCTGGTAAATTCCTTTTTCCATGCCCCTGTTGGTATGGTAGTCCTGCCATTCATCACACCTTTAAGATACCGCTCTGTGGCTTAGTAAATAATCCTTTTGGCAAACGATAAAAAGTATATTGGTCTGCTTCATTGCCGTAGTAGTAGCCGTAGGGCGGTAGTATTGGGGCTTGCTCTTGGGATAGCTCCTTTCCGCGCTTAAAACACAAAAAAGGCGGGAGTTTTTTATCACTCGCAGCCTTATCTTTAGATTGGCTGTATGATTGATGATAATATTTTGTGGTGCTGTGTTTATACTGCTATATGATTATCGGACATGAAAAAACAGGACGCATTTTTGTAACTGCGTCCTGTTTTTTGCCATTCCGTTTACTCGCCTGTCCATAATAGTTGATTTTACAAGGTTTTTTCATGTTGTCTTATGTCAGGCGGCATAAACGACAGGGGCTTTTTTGTGTAATAAAAATTCTCGTACCCCGCACACGCGCATAAAAAATGGAAGGGTTGTATTGCGCGGCGAAAATTTCCAATATTTGGCATGGTGGGGGTGGTTAGCTGTGTTTGTGGGGAATAAATTTGTAGGGGATTTTGTAGGGGAAACATTGCAATACACGGCGAAAAATTCCCCTACATTAAGAAACATTACGCAAAGCATGCAACGGTAAAAGTGCGTATTTATGCGGCGTTACGGAGCATCGTGAAAAATTACGAAACACTAAAGCCTACTCCCACTCGACACCGCAAACCTTAATCTAAACAATTTTGTTTAGAGGATATGGTTTGTGGTATTCCTATTGCTTATATTATCCATAGCTCATTGGCTATCTGATTTTTTGTTGCCATATTGTTGCCAGTAAAATCGTGCGCTGGTCAATTTGCTTAATTCGATTATTTCCAACAACACACAAATATGTTCTTATCATTTATTAGCCCTTATGACCTCCATAATATCACCGATGTCGCAATTAAGAGCAGCACATATCTTCGTCATCGTATCCATCGAAACAGGTTCGTTCTTGCCGAGTTTAGCAATAACATTTGTGCTTATGCCAGCCATTTGGCGAAACTCCGTCTTATTGAGCCGTTTATCTATAAGTATTTTCCATAGTTTGCTATAACTGATAGCCAATCCAACAACCCCTTTCGAGCAACTCAGAAATATAATAGCACAATTGTTATCAAATATCAAGAAATTATTTATGTTTCGTGATATAATATTGAAAGCGTAAGACTGAAAATTTAATTTATGTACGCAATTTTATCTTGTAGTTCCATTCGAAAAGTGATATAATTGTCACGTGTGTTTAGTATAGGGGGTATATCATGAAAATAGGCGATAACAACCTTGCAGTGAGAAATCCTGAACTTGCCAAACAATGGCATTTGGTTAAAAATGAGCATCTTACTCCACACGATGTTAAGCCAAAATCTCATAAAGCCATTTGGTGGGTATGCGATAAAGGGCATGAATGGCAAGCTAATATCTGCGATAGAACAGGTGGCGATGGTTGTCCTTATTGTTCAGGTCATCGAGCGTGTGAAGATAATTGTTTGCAAAATTTGCGTCCTGATATAGCCAAGCAATGGCATACTTCAAAAAACGAAGCATTGACACCGAATGATGTAACGGAAGGCTCTAATAAAAAAGTTTGGTGGCAGTGCGAAAAAGGGCATGAATGGATAACTACTGTTTATAATAGAACAAAGAAGGGAACTGGCTGTCCCTATTGTATAGGCAAGTTAGCGTGCTTAGATAATTGCTTACAAACTCTTTTTCCTGACATATCAAAACAATGGCATCCAATTAAAAACAAGATTCTAACTCCATATGATGTTACGACAGGCTCTGGCAAAAAAGTATGGTGGCTTTGTGAAAAGGGCCATGAATGGGATGCCAGCATCTCAAATCGAGTGAAGGGGGACGGATGCCCTTACTGTTCGGGTCAACGTGCCGGAGCGGATAATTGCTTGCATACTCTATACCCTACCTTATCTAAACAATGGAATTATGAGCTTAACAGGAATTTAACACCGCATAATGTGACTGCACATTCGAACAGGAAGGTTTGGTGGCGGTGTGCAAAAGGTCATGAGTGGCAAGCACATATCGTCAATCGAACGATTCATAATAGTAATTGTCCCTACTGTTCGGGGCAACGTGCGTGTGAAGATAACTCTTTGAAAACCTTAAATCCTGAACTTGCAAAGCAATGGCATCCAAGTGAAAATGGTGATTTGACACCTAACGATGTTACAACAGGCTCAAAGAAGGTTGTTTGGTGGTTGTGTGATTTGGGTCACGAATGGAAAGCTGCAATACATAGCAGGAGTAGCGGGGTTGGTTGCCCTATATGTAATCAATCACGTCAGACATCGTTTCCAGAGCAAGCTCTTTATTTCTATATAAAGGCTATTTTTGATGATGCTGAAAATCGGTACAAATATGATGCACACGAAATTGACGTGTTTATCCCGAGCATTAATGTAGGCATTGAATATGATGGGCTTTACTACCATTCAAATAACGAAAATGATGCAAAAAAAGAAGCATATCTTTTTGGTGCAGGTGTTCGCTTTTTGCGATTGAAAGAAATAAAGGATGCGGAAGCAGACTGCTTCTATGAAAATAATGTCATTTACCTCAATGCAAAAAGCGTTGAAAAACATCTCGTCAGTGCCATACAAGCGTGTTTTGAATATATCAGTAAAAATATAACACTACAGACTTACACCATTGATATTGATATAGAAAGAGACAGGGTGCAAATTTATGACCTATATATGAAAGGCGAAGAAGCGTCAAGTCTTTTTGCGCTATACCCCGAACTATCTCAGCAATGGCATTCCACAAAAAACTTAAAACTCAAGCCTAATATGGTAAGTCGTGGCTCTGATAAAATAGTATGGTGGCAGTGTGAAAATGGACACGAATGGCGGTCAAGAGTAGGCAATAGAGTAAGAGGAAATGGTTGTCCATATTGTTCAGGACGACGTATTTGTGCTGACAACTGTCTTAGCACCGTAAATCCAGAGCTATCTAAACAATGGCATCTAACTAAAAATGATGGATTATCCCCGAATGATGTTACCCCAAACTCAAATAAAAATGTTTGGTGGAAATGCGAACGTGGGCATGAATGGAAATCTACCGTGTATAACAGAACAATCGGTCGTGGTTGTCCTTATTGCTCAGGGCGATATGCGCATAACGAAAACTCATTACAAGCAATAAGTCCAGATTTAGCAAAACAATGGCATCCCAGCAAAAACGGTGAAATAACCCCCTTAGATGTCACTTCTGGTACCGATAAAAAATATTGGTGGATATGCGACAAGGGACATGAATGGAAAGTATCAGTAAATAACAGAATGTACGGACGTAACTGTCCATATTGTGGTGGCAAACGAGTGAACAAGGATAATTGCCTAAACACATTAAAGCCAGAGCTGGCTAAACAATGGCATCCTACTAAAAATAATGATTTATCACCAACTGATGTCACCCTTGGTTCTGGAAAAAAGGTTTGGTGGGCATGTGAGAAAGGGCATGAGTGGATAACTACTGTAGCAAATAGAGCAAGAACGGGATGTCCGCATTGCCATAAAATTAGACGGACAAAAGTGGGCAACTCATAAGATGAAGGGCGGTTAATTTTAACTGTCCTTTACGATAAAACCTTTATTCTTCGTCATCCTCGTCATCAAACGAAAATAAATCTTCTACGGCTAACTCAAAAACTTTCGCTATATCCATAGCTAATTTCAGAGAGGGATTATATATCCCTTTTTCGAGACGAAAAATTGTTTCTCGCCTGACGTTTACTAAATCAGCTAAGTCATCTTGCTTTAACCCTGCTTTTTGGCGGTATTCTTTAATCTTCGTTGTCAAAGTCGGCATTTTTAGCATCGCTCCTTTCCAAATGAAGATAGTACCCGTTACCAAGTGCATCAATGCCTATATAAATGCAGAGAACAAGAAAATAAGTAACAGTTATTGAGAACTCTGAAAACAGCGTAATGCCAAGAAATAGCAAGAGTATGCAAGAAATAATCTTTAATGTGAATTTTGATGCTTTGTTTTCATTTGTCTTGGACAATTCATCTTCAATGCAATTGTCACCGTTCCTATCTACCCACAATGAAATAATATCACCTATTATCGCAATCGTCATAGCCACAATAGCTATTATCAGCGCGATAGTGTCAGGGATGTTGTTAGGTAGCAGTGTATAAACGAGTAACGATATAAAAAGAAAAGATGATGTACAAAACCTAACTTTCTTTAATTGGTTGAAACGCAAGTTTTTAATCATGATAAGTCCTCCAAGTGATATATTTGTCTCACATATGACAAATATATCACTTTAAGGGTTTGTTGTCAATACACAATTTTAATTTACCTATCGTGGTCGTGGCTTTGTTTCTTTGTCTTTTGTGGTGCAACATAAGGCTGGTTGTAAGATTTTAACTGTTCGGCAATGCTTCGTTTTTTGGCTATTTTAGTTTCCCTGATTTTTAGTATTTCGTCTAAGCCTGACGGCTTAGTGCTGTCTGCCATGTCATCCATTAACCATGAAACTACTCGCCAATCCTCAACGTCTTTAAGGACATTTTGCACCGCATGTTTAATTTTATTTCTATCGCCGAAGTGTGTTATAGCCGCAACCTCCGAAGCCACTGCAAGATATAAACTTTGGCAACGCTTTAGCTTTTCAGTATCATTGTCGTGCTTTTCTAAAGCGGCAAGGGTCGTGTCGCTGATGCGGGCGTGTTGTTTGGCTATGCCAACAATAAAATCCCAATCATCTTTGGTTAGACTAACCCTACTGCTTAGTACAGGGGGCTTGGTTTCTTTAGCCAATTTAAGTACCCTCTGCAAATCATCTTTGCGTGGTTTAAACTTCGTT
>Ga0123352_10020316_pt1 | contig 10581 bp, 4 predicted proteins | sample TergutLab28metaG_FD_89700 | JGI IMG/M metagenome (GOLD analysis project Ga0123352, IMG submission 89700) | Labiotermes labralis P1 segment gut microbial communities from Petit-Saut dam, French Guiana - Lab288 P1 | ecosystem: Host-associated > Arthropoda: Insects > Digestive system > Gut ... | reverse complement strand
TTTTTTCTCTTCAAAATGCAGTTTGTTTCATAATTCTAACGTATTTGGTTCCTGTATTATTCACATTTTATATACAGGATGTGCTAAAATTAAAAAAGTAATTCCGGCGCCAAAAGGTTAATAAGCTCTGTAGGTATGGACGAAGCATTTAGTTATAAATGTTGCTGTGAATAACGTAGAGTGTATAGCTTTCTTTGTAATATTATCTTTATATGCGGCAGTAAACTTTCATTCGACTACCGTGACGTGATGATCAAATACAGAATTGTTTATGTTGGTACATACCGTTCTTCTTTCACAGTCGGAACCGGCTTCGTATCTATAATTTCGGCTAAGAATTATTCTCATCTCCTACACGCGAATACCTTGATTGTTTTTCGTAATGTGTCCTGTTCTTGTAGCGTTTCAGCCTTCCTCATTTAGAGCATTTGACACAGTGGCAAAACAAACGGAAATTTTCGATCCGTGCGGCTCACACCAGCCAGTAACATGCTATAAAACACATTAATGTGTTTTTAATGCTGCAAAACAGTGGAAGGGCTCGATAAGTTTCAAATCGCGCTTGGCAGGTTGCATGAAACTGTCTTTATAAACACATTGCATGAAGGTTTGTTTGGGATTCAGATTTAAAATACACACTGCAAGAATTAATTCAAGTATCAAGAGAAGAACGCATGCATATTAATTGAGATAAATGTGGAAGTAAACACGAAGAGGATGAGTCAGTGGAAACAGAAAAGGACCGAGACAGGGAGCAGTAGAACAATTAATATAAAAGCAGAGCGTATGAGCTCCTTCTAGGAGGTTAATGAACATGGGAAGATATAAAATGGCCTACGTAAGATGCTATAGAAGAGATTCCAGAGAGATCGTGGTTTGGGGAAAATATGTTACATGCATATAGAGATAAGGGATTTAATGAGTGTTAGGGACGTAAAACAGAACAACGAAGACAAGCAAAGTATCATAAAAAGGAGAAGATATTAATTAATCGCATGGGATCGAATGAAGCATGCCTAATAAAGATACAGGAAACGAAACTTGTAGCGAAACACGTCGAAGGTGAAGATTACAGCAAGAGTTAAGAGGGACGTGGCTCTTAACTATTGCTGTTTTATGCAGCCCTCTACAGGTTTTTGTTATCTGTTTATCAAACGAAACTGAATATTACTTTTGTAAATGAGAACTCCGTTGCTCTGATTTATGGACGAAACTTTGAACAGTCGCTTTTCCAAATTTCACTCAGGTCAACAACTCACAATCGTTTGTCCTTAAGTTGTAAGTTACCTAAACTTTAAAAAAAAAAAATACAATTTGTCTAAAGTTTCCTGCTAATTCGGCTTCTTCTATCATATTCTTACTTATATCTCCGAAGCACTCTTCTTTGTTTTTAGGCGCTTTCGTAAAATTCCGAAAGCGCCTAAAATAGCTTCGTCATGACTGTCTGTACGTCCACTGAACGGATTTTAAAGAATTTAATGTTAGGGAATTTTTCGAAAATCTGTCGAGAAAGTTTAAGTTTCTTTAAAATTTGACAAGGATAACAGTTTTTTATACGAAATTTATGCAAATTTTTGACAATATCTCGCTAAATCCTTCTTAGAATGAGAAATGTTTCGAACAAAATCAAAACACAAAATTTACGTTCAATAATCTTTTTTTTTTTTTCCCCCCCCCCAGAAACCGTACCGTTTATGAGATTGTGTGGGAAAATATTTTAGAGAGAGATTAGGCCAAAGATAATAAACAAATACTGCTCATGCGCTGTGTGTGCTGAATAACTAGAGCTACGGACACAGTCACAAGATGTGTGAAAAGACCACGGCTGTGCCACGCGGCAGAAGTCAGAATTTCCTTTCTTCGCAGTGCTCAGAACTCCTCGGCCCTTCCAGTCAACGGTCCAGTAGCAGTGGGAGTGCTTTTCGTCGAAAGTAACGGTGAAACTTATTAATTACTTCAACGTAGTGATGGGGATCGACGTGCTACATCTCCACGTCCCGATCCCTCACAAGTACCGCCGTATCCGATCTAGCACGAGGTTCTGTTCCTCTATTCCTTTCCACCATTCGTCTTGAGCACTCAGACAGTAGTAACCTGACTAGAATTATAATTCGGTTGCGGAATGATGGGGTTGGATTCGGAATCGGTAAAGTTAAAAAAGACTATTGTCGCAGCTTAGATTCTAAAATGAATTTTGTTGTTGACATAAATCCTAGTCTCTTCATCACCAGGTTTTTTGGTTTCTTTAAAACATTATTACTTTGATGACGGCCGACATTTTGCAGTGTGAAGGTCTTGAACCCGTGAAGTATGCGTCCAGTGATAGATTGATTATTAATTACGAAAAGAGAATGATTTGAAAGAAAGCTACAAAGTATATTGGACGTAAAACACGTTTTTCCCCACAATTTTTTACGAAAGATTTTTATATTGATATTAAGCGATTTAATTCTAAGGTAACCAAAGAAATATAAGTGGATTGTCATGTTATGTACCCTTTTTTGTCTGATAGCACTAAATTGGATTATTTCAACAAATATTATTGAAGTAAATCACTATCAAATTTATTGACAATATGTTCATCGATTCTGGAGTTATTACAAACAAACTGGCAGATATGTTAACAAACAGACGTGAGAGAGAAGACAGGAAACTTCTTGCAAATGTTTGCTTCGAATACGCCAAAAGAGTTAAGTTAGGCCTTATATAGAAGTCTTAACTTCCCGTATGTCGATGTGAAAAGTTATAACCCTTTGAAACATTTAGTTAATTCGAATAACAAGTAAGAACCCACTACCATCTTTACAGAGTGAACAGGATTACTCCAATACAGAGACCAAGTGGATTAATTTTGTTTGGGGAAGTGATTGATGTTTAGTCTTACAGTTGTAAGAAACTCATGAACACACTGTGAGAGAGTCTTTGTATACCATTAGAGTCGTCTATATTTATTTATTTTTTGAATGAAGAAATCACGAAGTGCTTTGATATGTATTGTGATACTAATTTGTACGTCAGCACAACTGTTTTTATTACACAAGGTAATATGTAGGCTACACGTTTCGACTAATAAATAGTCAACTTCAGGCCTGTTATTTACAGGTTAATTCACAGGATGCTGTGCACACATTGGGATCCCAATGTGTTTACATCAGTGAAATTTTTAAGCCATATCATTTGCCTAGGAGAGTAAAACTTGCAAAGTATGTAACTAATTGTTGTTTAACCAATTAGTTACATACACTCCTAGGCAAATGATATGGCTTAAATATTTCACTGATGTAAACACACTGGGATCCCAATGTGTGCACAGCATCCTGTGGCTTAACCTGTAAATAACAGGCCTGAAGATGACTATTTATTAGTCGAAACATGTAGCCTAAATATTACCTTGTGTAATAAAAACAGTTGTGATGACGTACAAATTAGTATTACAATAGGCTATATTTAGTCATATGTTGTATTTATTTACGCTCCCCTCGCTGAACACATGACATTCAAATGATTTTAGGGTGCGCGTAATATTTTCCATATATGGTAAATTACAAGAATGAGAACTAACTGTATTCATGTAGGTAATATAAGCAAAATTTGAGTGATCTGCTTTAGTCCCAAAACCTTGAAACCAGCGTCGCCTAACACTGCAGTTGTGAAAAATGGCTTATCAGGTGCAGTAACCTAGCGCGAGCTCTTGTGTGGTTACAGTGATTTCTTCCTGAGTCTGGTAGAGAATCACTTCCTGAGTCTGGTAGAGAATCAGTATCCAAAATGCCCATTTGAAATGTGTATAAGATATGATATGAGGCTGGTTGCATATGTAGAAGAAAAAGCCTCGGTAAACGACCAGTCATTGACGTGAGCGAAGATCAAACGGTTTTTGTGCGCAGTCCAAGGAAATCCTCAAGACAAGGAGTCGGACAATTAGGTATGCCGCAACTGACATTGCATAAAGTTCTGCGAAGACTTTTAAAGTTTGGAAGTTAATCTAAAAGTACAAATTATTGCAACGTGTAGCAGCTCTAGACAAAGAAGTTCCCTACATATTTTTTTCCAACCTTCTTTCAAATCTCGAATAAGACGTAAGTTTAACATCCAAAATTGATTTTAGTGTCGAAGACCCTTCCAATCTCTCAAAGCACGTTAACAGACATAAGGTTAGAATTTGGGGGAACAATGATTGCTCTTAAAGGGGCAGTCCAAAATCCAATATGTTTTTTGCCCTATCAATAAACCTTATATTTCATCCTTTTTTAAGAAAGAAACGTGACTGGTGTCACGATTACTTTAGAAGGAGTGTCTTAATAACATGTTATTTAAAAAATGTGGTGGTCTCTTGCGTTTTCATATTGCAGCACGAGACATCTTGGATTGATATTTTCCACGGAAAGGGGTTGACACATGCGGCCCTGACACATAGCCATCTCCTTCTTCCGAGTCTACACCACTTGATTTATTTGCTTGTGGTACTTAAAGGATGCCTTTTGCGCTCCACAAATGACCACCACTTTGCCAGAACTTGCTGTGTGGATGGGACCTGCGTCCACTACAGCTCAGTCGGTAGCATGGGGGGTGTCGCCATCTTATAAAAATGTGGACTGTAATTGAATGCGCGTATGGCATATGCCGGTTTACGTGCACCGCCCTCTGTAAACTGTTCAGTGTAGGTCACAAAAACTTGATCATTTTGCGTCTCAAAATACGTTTAGTTTTCTATCTTGTGCTTTTCAGTTCATGGGCAAGACTTGATTTAATTCTTATTCTGAACTCTTCTGCTTACTGTAGTAGATGTAGAGGGTTACTGTTGCGTCTGATCGCACTCACTGACATACAGTCTCGGTAGGACTCCTCACACAACTTTCTCGAGAGAGGGACATCCATGCACCCGGAGTTATTCAAACCCGCAATCCCAGAAAGAGAGCGGCCGTAGACTTAGACCGCGTGGCTACCTTCCATATATCGTATGTTGACTCAAAACTGTGAGCTGAATTTTTCGGTAATTAGCCATCATCACTGAGGTTGGGCAGGAAAACTTAATCTCGATTAGACCCAAATACAAACGTGCACAGAAATTTAATATAGACTACTATGGGTGTACATAAAGATCCTGTCAAATTGGTCATTATTGCGTGCAGTGAAAGTGAGCTCTTTTATGAACTATGTGTACTGCCTGGGGCAAATTGTTTGGGGGAAAGTGCAGAATTATTGAACGTCGAAGCGATTGGTGCTTTTTAGTTAACCACTTTGCTTTAAGTATTATACACGCTGATGTTTCTAAAATGGAACATGACTGTAACAAAATTGCCCTTACTATGCACCACATACAAGGTCACACTGCACGAGTTTTTCCCACAATACAGCAGTGGATATGCTACCTTGCGTCTCTTTTTTCATAGCGATGCAATGTTTGAAAAAACTTCCCCCCCCCTTCCCCCACTGTTTTGGCGCATAAAAGCAGACCCTTTAATTCCTAGCGGTTAGTACACAGCCGTACGGATCTTGAAATACTTGATACTGTACGTTATCAATAGGGAACTCCGTCGCCACCTCTGTTTACCCACTGTTCACACTTACTTTAAGTGTTGGGTTACTCTTGTGAACCGACATATGGCGACCGTGTGAGGACGCCATGTACGAGTTCTGAGGGGGCCCACAACCGGTGCAACAGGGCGTATAAAATAACTTCCCTATCAGGACACGAGTCTACTGGGATATGACGTCTTGTTGATGGGTAAATTGTTATCCACATTTAGAATAAGTTGCTGCGTTCATATTGAGGTTCCAAACCTTATTTATTTTTTAATAAACACCGCGTTATATCCAAGACGGTTTGATACGTTAACACGGCACTGTATACACCATTTCTCATACACTTGCGTATGAGTTTTAAAGAAGTCTGTTTTTTTGAGTTTAATATAATTTTATAGATAAATAATGCATGAAAAGTGAATATTAATCCTTTAACGGACTGTGATGTGCTTGCAATAATCAGGCGCGATTTAATGGACTGTCTGGATTATTTTTCTTTATCGCTTTCACTCTTATAATGAAAGCTAACGAGATGCACTATTTCTCAGATTTATTTGATAAAGTACTCTTCATGTTTCGGACAGGTCTACTCTCCATCATCAGGAGTATCTCAGCACTGTATATTCGCATTAGGTATTTGTCATGCTAGTTCTGTTGGTGTCTGCTAGCGTGGTCAGAACGGAAGAAGCTAGCAGACACCAATGAAACTGCATGACAGATAGGCCTACCTATTGCGTATATACAGTGTTGAGATACTCCTGATGATGGACAATGGACCTGTCCGAAACATGTAGAGTACTTTATCAAATAAATATGAGAAATAGTGCATCTCGTTGGCTTCCATTATAAGAATATATCACGATGCACGGTCCTCTGAATGTTAAAATCCCTTTCAGTTCTTACTTGCTTTTGTTGTCGAGTGAAGGTAAATATTGCACTTAAAGAAAATGTATTTTTAACGTTATTGTGTTTTCTTTAATTAATCTGTATACCAGGAAGACGTTTGAGGAAGTGGAGGCGTGTTCTCATACATCCGTAGTTTCGGGGTTAGATGGAGGTAAATGTTTTTCTGCATTCTCCGGCCTCTTGTCCCCTGAAGAAGAACGTGCGGTTGTCACTGGTAGGAAACACTTGTGGGTCAAAGCTGTATTCTGGATGTGACGGTTGAAGAGAAACATTCCTGCATGTGCTGGAAATCGAACAGATGTTATTCATTCTGTAGTCAGTCGCCTTACTGATTGAGTTATCACAAAAATCGCCACGCAATTCAAATTAATGCGTAGCTGATACATGATTTTATGAAGAATGCTACTGGAAAAATTATTTTGGGTTTATCTTTACATTCCGCCCTCTAACTTCTTGCCATTACTTTCCTACCTTGGTCCTTTCCGTTAATTCTCCGTTCAAACCGTCAGTTAAATTATATATTTATCACTCAGATGACACAGTTTCGCACGCAGAAGTCCCACGTGAAACTACTTGGAAACTGTGGGGAACTACAAAACCAAACAAACAAACAAACACAATGTCAATTATAAGCCGTGTTCTATAACATACCTACATATAAACTGCTTATAAGTAAGTTTAAAATATTAACATGTCCATCGTAAACAAAGACCTTTCACGGAGCAGTGGTAATGCAGGAATGCGGGTAAACAGTAATGTGTTTATTGTGCTGTTTCTCTGTGTTTAATTGCGAATATTGGCTGTTGAATGTCAGTCAGCAATGGAATTTTAGGGTGAATTTACATTCTGAAGATATATGTCTTGTGGCGTATGAAGTTGTGTAGTCTGGTAGAGAAGTGTGCCGATGATTCATAAAAACTTGCTGCCTCCATCATCAGGGTGGACATTCATTTACACAGCTGGTGGTGGCAACGAGTTTCCTTGAAACGTTGGTTTAACTCAGTCAGGTAAACGGAATCACATCTAACACGACAACAGGCTTCGTACATTACAGCCTTGAGAACGTCAAATTTCACATATTCATGACCGATTTCTGAAATCTGGAAATGCTGAAGTTACTTTAGGGACACCCTGTGCGAGGGCATTGAATTTATCATAACGTGTTTCGGCACCGTTCTCCCATAGGAGGAGGCGAGGCTAATGTGACGTGTATATCTTGGCCCAGGGTAAAACCAGATATCACACATAATGAATAGATCTTACTGTAATGATATTCTTTTCTACAGTTTTTTTTTTATTTCTGACGATGTGAATTGAGTTTGGGTAGTCTTTTCTAAAGGCCTTGATCCTTACACACTAGTTTAATCTGATTTCAGACACCATCTCTTGGCGCCATCGTTACGGGACCGTCTCTTTTAACTTTTCTACAGTAGTCAGAAATATAGGATGAAAACGAATTCGCGCACAGACTCTCCATACTGCGAGTTAAAAATGAAGTAAGAAATATTCTGCCACATATAAGCAACTAGACGTTTAATTGTCGAGATAAACGTCACCGTCAAAGGGCGTAAGGTATCAGACAATGAAATCTTGGGCGCATCATTGTTTGACTCGATTTTCGAAGCGGGCCCCATCCATTGTATGGCCGATGAAAGTGCCCCATACGACATTCTCTCTACAGCGCCCCAATACGTTGACATTTGCCGTTATCATAACTTCCCAAATTTTTCCACGAGATATTCGATAGGCCTCGGAGGGACCGTATTAACCTGCTCCTTCAGTTGTGTAACTTACAAAAAAACTACGCGGTTAGATTGGTCAACGGATCTCCACGCCCAATCCACTCTTCCTGAATACGTCTCATTCAACCACTGCCAGACATCTTCCCGTGTGTTAGGTGTCCATCCTGCTGAAACACACCTTCTGCCTTACAGAACCACATCTTCCAACAGCCACAGTAGAATTGTTTCTAGAATATTACAATATCATTGGGCAGTTTGCCTCTTAGGCAGCAGAGAGGGTCCCATGACAGTGTTGCAAAAGACCAATCCAAATGTTGAGGCCGAAGTGGACCTGATGCCCATGCTCGCGGAATTGTGGAGGATTATCCAGTGCCCTGATAAGAACACATCCCTACGCATAAAAATATTTCGTCTGCCCAAAGAATTTTGTGTACATAGAGCTTACTGAGAACGTTTTGACATTGCAGCCATCCGTAAAAGTGCATTTATACAGCACAGTCGTTTGCAAGCAGATGTGCGCTTGACAAGCATTTATAAGGACGTAATTGACCATTACAAAATAATATGAGGAAAGGTGAGTGGGATTGTCTCAATTGTCACAAGTTATCGCTTGTGATTATCCACAGATCTCGCCCCCAAAATTCATTTATGGCATCTACATTAGATGATGTTCGTACAGCGTGCGTAGGGACGTAGGTGTTACACTTACTGCATCACGATGACACTGCTCCAATCAAAATACTTTTCCATCAGAATGGTGTCAACCAGGATAGCGTAGAGTTTAGACCTGTGTTTGATTATTACATGCACCGAGGGAAAGGGCACATCTCAGGATTTGTCGTGTGTGTGTTCCATGATCGTTTGAGAGCAGCTGAGTCCTGTTGTACACTGTGGGTCTTCATTCCACTTTAGAATGATCTGCATCGTCGCGACAACACTGCTGATAAGTGCTGTACCCTACTTGATGACGACATATGTCTTGTACCGTTAATGCCTTAGGACTTGGGTTGTGCAAGATTATCAATATGCATTACAAGTGGAAGCACACTACAGAGAACTTGTACACAAATTTCTTTTCATCCTGTATGTGATGGACTTCGGTATAGGAGTGGCATGAAGGAAGGAAGCAAGAAAATGAAAGCGATTATGATGTTGATGTTATTCAAGGAGATGTAAAAAGGAAAAGAAAATTGTAGGTCGGATACGCAGAGCGAGCAATTAACATAATGAGTAATGGTTATAGTTATGATGGGAAATGTTCGAATTAGGCCTATCTAGAGATCTATTAATTCCTTTTTTTTCTCCTGGTATCTTGCTCTTCTTCGCTGAAGTTCGATATTCAATTCAAACTGACTGAACATAACAGCGTAAAAATGATTTTGATTAATGTGATTCTTAATTAGAGATATTATTATTACTATTATTACCAACTTAATATTTTAATTTATTAAATTTGTAATATGTCTCAGAGAAGCTAACCTGCAGATTTTCGTTTATCACTGCACCGAACGCAGGAGCTTTTCGCATGGAAAGCCTGCTTCCGCCGGTACATCCCGTGATGTCTGCGGCGCTCTGGACGTAGATAGCATAAACTCACTGTATATTCTTTCCAGGTAAGTATGAACTCAAAGAGAATGAAATTATAAGGAGGTTTATTCATTGGTCATTGTTGTTCGGACTTCAATTGGCCTGGATGGCGTTGTCGGTATAGCGACTCGCTACGGGCTGGACGGTCGTGGATCGAATATGGATGGGGGCAAGATTTACCGTACCCGTTTAGACCGGTTTGGGGGCCTACACAGCCTCCTGTAACACGGGTAACACGTCAGTGCCGGGGATAAACGGCTGGGACGCAGCGGTAACCTCCCAACCCATGTAGCGCCAGATTTAAGGAAACAGTTGCTGTACATCCCTATTCCCCTCTGTGCCTTCATGGTGTCTTTTAGGGTGAACCTTTGTTTGGACTTCTAAACCAAGACGGACTAGATTGGTGGGATATGTAGTAGGCAGTGTACTTGTATTGGAGAAGGGCAACTGAAGAGATAAATTGGAAACCATAATTGACAACGCCGCAACATAGAAGTACTTATGAGTCTTATAAAAGTGGATAAATTAAATCTGAAGTGGCTGAAGATCGGTTCAAATGGCAATTTTAGTGGGTATGGAAAACAATTTTCGGGATTAAGAAAAGGCAAAACATTTCTTAGCCTGCTTGTTAACTCTTCACTTCTTAAAGAGATACTTTACCATGAAACTCTGATACTTCTATTGGTGCTGCTGCTACTACTACTACTACCATTACTACTACTACTACTACCACCACCATCACCACCACCACCACCACCACCGCCAGCACCACCACCACCAGCACCATCACCACCACCACCACCACCACCACCACCGCCAT
>Ga0123352_10020315_pt1 | contig 10581 bp, 4 predicted proteins | sample TergutLab28metaG_FD_89700 | JGI IMG/M metagenome (GOLD analysis project Ga0123352, IMG submission 89700) | Labiotermes labralis P1 segment gut microbial communities from Petit-Saut dam, French Guiana - Lab288 P1 | ecosystem: Host-associated > Arthropoda: Insects > Digestive system > Gut ... | reverse complement strand
TCACGAGGCTGAGTGGACCCCGTTCCAGACCCACTACTACTCAGAAAATCTGGTAGCGCCGGGGATCGAACCCGGGACCTCTGTATCTGTAGCCAGAAACTATGACCACTAGACCACAGAGGCCGTCATGGCTTTTACCTCCTCGTGACAATATTATTAGACTACTGGCCGCACCACACTGGGGCATCGTAGTGTTTCATTGCGAAGGGGGAAGAAACAGTCTATATTTTGTTTAAGTTTGAGCTGAAAACTTGGTGTAAAATTCGCGTCAGTAGGACTGTAACATAACCACATTTGCAAATGCACTTACATGAACAGGAATATGACTTCGTGTTCCACTACGTACTCACCAAATTTAAATCACAATGTCCATCTTATTGGTATTTTAATTTCGTCTAAGACGTCCTACTTTTTATTTTATTTCATTTTTTAATATTCTTATTTTCAGGAAATAAGCCGATTTCATTTGATGATGTCGGCTGAAGGGTAAATGTAAATCATGTATAATGCCTGTATCATCTTGTCTACAAAATCAATGTCTTTTAAAATTCGATTTGGGTGGTCACTGCAGCCTACATCCTCCCCTGCGTGCGCTCCTACACTGTACATAGCTGGTCATTAATTCTTGAGCTCATTATTTTATTATTATTGAGACAACTTGTTAGATTTAAAGCCTGAATAATGGCAGGCGGGAATCATCGATGCCAAATGTCAACCACAAGTATCACAATCTCTGGTAGAAGAAGAAGAAGAAGAAGAAGAACAACAACAACAACAACAACAGGAATCTAGTGGCCTAAAAATTAGTCACAACCAAGAGAAGTCCTTAACCGATGTCTAATTAAGCAGTTTAATGGAACATTATTTTGTAAAATACTCAGGACCTTAATTTTAAGCGCGCGCGCGCATGTGTGTGTGTGTGTGTGTGTGTGTGTGTGTGTCATGATGTTTTATTAAACTAAAAATACCAGATATTTTAAAATCTTTTCACTTCAGTTCTTGAAACACGACGCCTCAAAACCTGGTTCTTCTTCCGCCATCAAGCGTAAGGACTCCTACTTTATTTATCTATCTACCCATCTACTCATTTGCCCCTCTACCTACCTACCTACCGACGTATCTATCAATGAATCATCTTATATATCATTTGTCTACATATCAATCATCTTATCTGTCAATCACTTATTTATCTACATAATAATCATTCTATCATCCATCCATCCATCCATCCACCCGTCCGTCCGTCCGTCCATCCATCCATCCATCCACCCACCCACCCATCCATCCATCCACCCATCCATCCATCCATCCATCCATCTATCTCTCTATCGTTTGCCAGTGTTCTCGGGTTAACGGTTTCCATTCGCCGTAGTAGCCGGTTTACCGCGTCGTCAGACCTTAAACTCCTCTGCATCATAACGCTCTCAACTTCCTTTTCCCATTTAACGTCCGGCCTTCCTCGTCGTCCTCTTCCTTCCGGTGACCAGGTCATAATTCGCTTATGACATAGTTTATAATCCATGCGTACTACGTGTCCATACCATTTCAGTAAGTTGTTTTCCTGACTTTCCAAAATTGTTTGTGTTGCCCACATTTTTTTTATGACTTCATTCCTTTGTTTTAGTAGTCTGGAGGTCTTTGCAACTCTTCCCTAAAAATCCTACTTTATTCGGACCACATTTTCGCCTGATGACAAACAAACAGCCAATTTCCGGAAGGCTTTGTTTCTATTACCGAAACAGGCCGATGCAACGGGCCCATTGGTGCGCCAGTCGTCATTATGTCTCAGAAATCGGAGAACACAAAGAAGTATGCCAAACCGTCAATTAGGAAGAGTGAAGGTTGCCGTACCATCTCACCGCGGAGGCGTAGGCTTCATTCCCAGAGCAGTCACCTGAGTCTTACGATGAACAAAATGGCATAGGGGTAGGCTTTTCTCCATTTACTTCGGCATTCAGCTCTGAGTTATCGTAACACCAGTTCGTGTACAAGCCGCAGCTGACACCACAGGCCTACCAGAGGCTACAGTACCAAGAAGCTCTTACCCCCACCGCAATCAAGTGAGAACAGCGAAGTGTTACGATCCCTTGCTAAGAAGCTATCATATTTAACGAAAGTGGCAACTACCGACAATGTGGAAACAACCTCACTGCAATCTAATCTCCGTTACAATGTGACGCGACAACAACTAAATGCGCGAAAAAGAACCTGGAAGTCTTATGAAGGCATATCCAGTGACAGGACAAACTATAAAGCAGATAGCAACAATTAATGCAAATCATGTCGAAGTTTGCTTAAAACTAAGGACTGCAACGAACTGCACAAGCGCGACGCAGCACTGCAACACTTCTTGCCATCCCAGTGTTTCATGTACCGTGTTACATTCTCCAGCCACATTTTACACATCCCTGCAAAGGTTGAAATTAACAAATTTTCTGACCCTTAAAAATTCCTGGCTTATCTTTTTTTTCGGTGGGTTTATGAGCAGGATATTGTGTAACCTAAATAAAAAGCCCCAAATCCTTCATATGCATAGAATTCTGAAGACGTTTAATCACACAACTGGAAACTTTAATTCGTCTAATGTGTAGCGTGCTGAAGGTGAAACAGAAAAAGGTCCAGGCGTTGAGATTAGCTTGACATATCAAACCCAACTGAGTAGATTAACCTCATTTTTAACGTGAGACCAGGGATCGAGCCTGTGCCTGCAAGGTATTATTTCTTTTCTCGGACAGGACGAAGGACAATTTCCATAAATCGTGTGATTCCAAATCCGATTTTATTCCTCGGAAATTCCACATAAACAAGAGCAAAACTCTTTCGCGATTCAGATGTGACAGCAATCAAACATGTCTGCGTTCAGCTGACGAGAGAACAGGTAACGCAAGACAAGACTGTGAAAAGTGTAGACCTCACACAAAATAGTCTCGAGGGGCTCATCCACTGTGACACCACATCACGTCATCTCGACACAATGACAACACGTTCCTCCAAAGAGTCAAGAACGGGAATAAGAAGAAGAAGATTCGACATGCACAACAACTACACGACGACGCCTGTCTATTGTTGAAAGTCAGTGAATATATCCTATCTTTCACTCGGTCTTTCACTTGAATAAAGCAAACAGTTTCGTAGTACTTCCGATAGATGGAAGGGAGAGTATTACTATACGTTAAACATGGGTCAATAAAGATTTGATATGATCAAGCCGGTATATGCTACAAGACTGCACAACATAAGGTCCAGGAGACTGCAGTATATTTCAGTCAAGTCTGCCGTAAAACGTCCATATTCAGTGACTGAAGGAAACTTACAGCGTTACAGTTACACAGGTTACATGGCATGAAGAAGAAATCTGTAGATAAATACGAGTAAAATTGGGGGGGGGGGGTGTGGATTAATATGTTACGTAAGACCATATTTACTAACGTACTACAAACACAATATAATTCTCAATATTCTCTGAGAAGTCGGCGCAAGTACACAATTTAAATCCCAAACAATCTCCGTTTTCATTTACCAACAGTAATAAATGTCTAATCAAAACATTTCATTTATGATAGCCCTATGTAAGAAGACAGCTAAAGGTCAAGCAATCCGTATACAAGACTATTACAGGCCCTGAAGTTTCCAGGAGTTTGAGGCTCCCAGATTTCAATAGAGCGGACCATGAAGTTGGAAATGTTGTCAGCCCTAAGCACCGGCTGCCTTTGCTCCCCAGAAAATATTCCTGGTACTCATTTCTTTTAAAATCTGAGTCGATCCCAGAGCCAGAATATGGCAGGAAGGATTACATCAATGAAAATTTCCCTCGACCTGCCGGTTTGTAGCGCGGTGCTTCCACCAATTGCGCAATCGCGTGCCACATATTAAAAGTTACAAAAACGAACTTGTCAGGTAGGCCGTGTGAATATTATCACGAAAAGCTCTTGCAGTCTGAGGCAACAACTGAATTTATGGAATCAGTCACCTGTTTTGAAACTGACGGTTTAGGGTAGGCAACATTAAGCAAAGGCGGAGCATGAATATGCATACTGCACACTCACTTCATCTGGTATGTAAAACACGTCGTTTTCACAAAATATTCGCGCGCGCGCACGCACACACACACAAACACACACAGAACAAAATGGCCACAACTAAGGAAAAGTTTTAACGCACTATTTGCAAGCCGGATTTTGTTACAGCATACTGTCTATCGCTGCTCTGCTTCCAGCAGATATGTTTACAGCTACAGTGTACATGCATGTAGGCACACAACACAAAACTTGAAACATCCGCCCCGCAAAATTTTGGATTTATGGGTCACAGTTCAATTATTCTAAGTGGGCAGATCACCTCTCAGATTACAAGTAAACATTCAGTTAAATAATACATACAAGGTAAAGTTTGTCCTAGAACAAGCCGCAAAATCTCAGAGGGCGAATAAAGGTGTAGCTATACTCCTTCTCAACCTCGGTTCTAGATGGTAGTGGGTGGTGAACGCCACGCCCCGGCAACCTTTACCCCCAGGAAAGAACCGGTACCCATTGTACAATATATATATATGGACATTTTATCAACAACTTCTCTATTCCTTGTCATTCTTAACTATCAGATCATATCCCATTTAACACTGTATAACCTGAGCAATTGATATGTCTTGAAGTAATAAAATATCTTACAGACTGTAGGTTAATGTAAAGCTATTCTTGAGACCCACTAAGTAAAACTAAATGAAGACGTAGGGGGAGTTGATATATGGCTCGACATATCCTTTAGCTCATTATTACAGGAAGTTGTCAACTAAAATATTAATTAATATACGTCAGCACAACTATTTTATTACACAAGGCTACATGTTTCGACCTTTTAAACAGTCATCCTCAGGCCTTCTAACAGATTGAGCCAACAGATGCTGTGTACATGCAGTGACGCTGTGATCCCAATACGTTTACATCGATAAAATAAACAAAATCAGGCCTGATTTTATGTATTTTATCGATGTAAATGTATTGGTATCCCAATATGTACACAGCATCTGTTGACTCAGTCCGTTAGAAGGCCTGAAGACGATCGTTCAAAAGGTCGAAACATGTAGCCTCGTATAATAAAAGAGTTATGGTGACGTATATTAAATAATGTTTTAGTGTATTCCTAGCACATCTTGATGCCTTCCATCAAGGAAAGTGTGTGGTCACTCTGAACACTCTGCCCCATCATCCCCAAAGAGGGAGCCCACAGTACCCATTCGTACAGGAAGTTGAGTGTGCCTCACAACCCGTGTAGGCTTGGGGAGAAAGAGAAAATGTTCTACTCTACCTGAAATCGTACCCCTGCCGTCTTGCCAGGAGCGGTGCAACCGATAATGGTTGATACTGTACGTTAAGTTACTGTATGTACCTGACAGGAAATGGTTAACGAATGATAAACGAAGCAAACTATGCAACAAAAAATTTAAACGCCCCCTATGAAACATACAGGAGGAAAGAAGTGTCGGAATTGTTAAATGCGAAAGACAAACACGAAGTGATAAGGTGGAAGGGATAGTGCTGCTGGTGGTCTAATCCACAAGGGAGCCAGTGACCCAATGCAGCTGTAAGCAGTAATCAAGGAAAGAGAAGAAGGTTATTCCCTTGTCAACGATCGGTCGGCTGGGCAGACACACTAAAGAGAATTACTTGCAGCCGGTCGGGAAGCTTGAGCCAGTGCAGGAAGGCACAAAGGAGCACCGGTTACCTTCTGAGGAACCACAAACAGTTGCACTAGAGTGCATTATCTTCATTCAAATATTGATTACAGACGGAATCAAACTTCATCTTTCTTCTTCGGCATTTATTCCGTGTTAGTATAAGTTTACAGCACTAGAGTAATAAAAAAATGTCCAACAAGACTCGTAATACAGTGAAACCTGCCTATAATGGAACATCAAGGGATTGAAACTATTATTTTTAGAAACATTCCTTTTCCTACAGGTACTTGAAGAATGGACTATCGGAACCCCAGGTCCTCGAAAGTGAAAAGTGTTCCGCTAAACATATGTTTCCGCTCTGTCTAGGTTCCGTTTAAGGCAGGGTACACTGTCCTGTGTACACTATGCTAAGCCAGGTCAATCCAACCCCCATCCTTGTATTTACACTATCCTCCAATCTCCTTCTCAGTTTTGCAGCTCCTCTTCCCAAGACGTAACGCAAGGTTGAAATTCCGAATAATTGAATTGAGAGAAATATATCTACATCAAAACCTGATACCACAAAATGGTTAAAATAAATCTGGTTTCATTTTATTCTCCAGAATACGTCAACACTTCTAACACAGTACTAACTACATGTAGCACCAGCTTGCGGCTCAAAAGTTTTGAATTTTACCCAAAACTGTATTTGATTTCTTCCGATTCTCAGACTGAACCCCGATTATTTCGCCCAACAGCATATAACCTAATGGTTTTATAATGGTGATGCAATACGTTTCCCGGGAAAATATGTCAATTTTTTTTAACATGGGTGATATGAGGGGGCTTGTTTAATGAGTTACGAATCAGCACGCAAAAACGGCACAGATATCTGACCATAATCAAAATGGATTGCGTGACTCATTTCCAATTAGGCAGAAGTACAGTATTTATTTATCGAACGTTTCAGTTACACTTTTAAAGGCCAGCATCACCTTATATTTTCCGCCAGGTTAATCACTAACAACTCCAAATTTTCCCCTCACAGAATATTTCGCTGTTTGGTATGATCCTTATACTAACATCCATTTGTTCTTATTCAAAATTCACCGCCTGCTCTACCTAATGGGTTCAAACTGTGTTCTCCGTCAGGTAATGACTTTTTACAAACAAGGTAGATGTCAGTCTGCAAACAATTAGTTTTCATTAAGGAAAATTGGATCTTTTTATCTTCAAATAAGGACAACTGATCTAATTCCTGGGAAATTAACCGTATTTCGTATTTTGCACAGCGGCAAAAGAGTATCTGAATACAAATCGTTACAAAATCTTTCACATATTTTATACCGATTTTACGTAAAAGACTGGAAGTAATTTCTTGCGTTTGTGTTTACGATCCCACTTCTATTATAATCAGCAGAATATGATGTTAATTGAATTCCACTTACGTTACGTAAAAGTCAGTTGAATTCATTGTGACATTTCTTAAGCTGGCACCGATGTTGTCACACCAGCTATTCTCTTTGCCTTGTCTCCGACTGACTGCGAGTGGTCATATAAAAAAATTCCTCATTTTTCACAGATGTTAACTATTTATCTGACACTACGGACGAAAAAATACTTTGTATAATTTGTGGAACTGGAATATTTTATGCCAACCATTTCAAAGCAGTTTAGCTTAGAGTTGGGCCATGAGGATAATCTAAACAAAGCAGGCAGGCGCTTTTTGCCAAGCAACCAGAAACACGGAAAGCGTAGGGCTGTAGCCGGTACGAAAGAAAACTCAAGGTGCTATAGTGAATCACACACGTCCGCCAGTCGGAAAATCTACCCTTTGTAGGTCCACATTCACGTCATATTATTTGTTTTCCAGCTAATCCTAAAACAACAAATTTTGACAGAGAAGATAACGATCAATAAAATTTGCAGCTTCTGCTTCGTTAAAACTATCTGACACACACACACACACAAACACACACACACACAAACTCACACACACGCTGTTTACAGACAACTCAGAAGGGCGACTTCAGTTTTCTGCCGCGATGTAATTGAGATCTGCACTCCTCTGGGATTTTACACAGCGTAGATTGGTGGTTCCGAATTGACGTTTCTTGGACTGCTTGTACCTTGAAAATGGGACCCGATAGGTTGTCCCGAAACGTCGGTAACCGTAGGTTGAAGACAATCCCAGAAGACCGCAGAAACCGTGCCACATTATTTTAACTTGCAAATACTAAGGAAATGGGCAGGAGATATGCAACTTGTTTCAAAAGCTCCGTTTATCAGATGTAACCCCCAACCATGCGTATGACGCTGGACAGACTTACTTTCGAATACTGAAACAAACGCACACTGTAATTATTTTTTTCATACAACGCTAAAATCCAATGTATTAGCAGGTTCTACCTGTGAAGACTATTCCCTTCTAGTTCGTTACGCCATGCAATATGCTACTAATTTAATAACTTGTCGGAGAAACCCACTGCCTCCATCTCCAGGATAAACAATGGAGACACTATGTTCCTCCGAAACATTGATAAAATTTCTGCTGGAATATAAAATATTGCACTTCAGAAGAAGATAACACTGAGTTAACTCAGATTCTGTAAAGCTTATATTCATTAACGGGATATTGCATGGGGTTTTCAGCTGAGACGACTAAACTTATGCATATCATTGTTACAGTCAGTCTGCACATCCAAAAGCAGTCACGGTAGTCTATACCAGCTTAGCGATATTTCCCTGTTCTTAAGAACTTCAAATACTGTCACATGTCAACAGAATAATGCACTCCAACTGAAGCGTCAACTTCGACGGAGTTCGCTGAAGCCTGAACTTGGCGGCAGAACGTTCTGTCCTACAACGTAGTTGTCACCCTTCTTCTTCTTATTGTCCTCCTCCTTTTTTTCTCCTCTTCCCCATCTTCCTTCTCTTCTCCTTCCTCTTCTTCTTCTTCCTCTACCTCTTCTGAAACACTACTGTCCATTGAAGACATCGGCTTCCAATACGATCCTCCTCCGGTCAGGACGATCTCTGCCCACTTTATGCCAACTCGTTATTTCCGGTGTCTTCACACTCTACACAAACATAATCAGTCAATATTTTCCGATGTAATCTTCTTTTCTTGTTCTTTAGGGCTTTTCCGTTTTCGTACAAGGTTAGCTGCCCAACCTCCATGATTCAGACGTTCATATCCGTTGTCGCCCACGACCGCCTAGGTATAATGTTCTTGCTGGTCCAAATGTGAATGAACATAATGCATTTGCATTAAGACACATGCTTCAGGTGGTAGAAGATTGTTTGAAATAAAGATGACAGATACAATCCTTCATTGAAACAATATACTAAACTAATATAACAATTTGTTTATCACGCAGTGTAGCCTTAGTTTAATGAAATATAATTACAAAAAACACTGAATTATTATAACAGTTTTTAGGTTCGTTCGCAAAATTGCGAAGAGCGACTGTCAGCTTCGTCATGTCTGTCCATCTGTCTGTACTCCGTCCGTCCGTCCGCATGTACAACTCCGCTACCACAGAACGTATTTTCTTGAAATTAAATATTTGAGTATATCTCCAAAATATGCCAAGATGGTTTAAGTTTTATTAAAATGTGACGAGAATAAAAGGTACATAACATGAAGACCAATATACATTTTTGATCATATAGAGCTCATTTCTTCATAAAATGAGAAATGTTTCAAACAAAATTTTTGGAGAGAATCAAAACACAATTATATATTCAATCACATTTTCCGAAGGTCCTTCCATTTATGACATAGTGTGGCAAAATATGGTAGAGTCGGGCAGGCCAAAGATGACAATATAATACGACACATGCAATAATAATAATAATAATAATAATAATACAATCAATTGCCAAGAACAATAACTTTCTGCAACAATGGTACTGAAACTTAACCGACAGATATTACACAAAGTCAACAAAAAAAACTAACAAAAATGACAAAAACATCTGGACAACATTTACCTTCCACAGCCCAAAAATCAGAAAAATTACCAATTTGTTAAAAAATATTACCAATTTGTTAAAAAATACGAATATAAGCATAGCGTTCAAGACTACAACAACACTGCACCATCTCATAAAACCCATAGCACCAACCCGGTTACAAGTACATGAAAAAAGTGGAATATACAAAATTACGTGCAAGACTGCCACAAAGTGTATGTCGGGCAGACAAGTCGAAACTTAAAATCGAGATTCCGGGAAACATACGGTGCATTAAAAACAATGACCTTCGCTCGGCCTATGCGTTACATATACTAAACTGCAGACATGAATATGGTAACACTGACGACACCATGACTCTTCTCAAGCAGATCAACACACCGAAACTTTCGCTTCCATGTGAACAAAAGTACATCCGGTCGTTCCAACATAATAATGAACTCATCCCGAACAAAATCTGAAGGAGCATAATCTCATGTTTGAACTCCTTCATTCAAATACTACACGTCATAACCCACCTGACGCCTAACCCACAATCCCATGCATTCCAACTGGTCCTCTCTCAACCTGTGCACGAGACGGCCACCTATAGTGTAAGCACGTTTTAACAACAGTCAAGTTGCATTTTCTGTAGATTCAACAATTAATGTAAAGTAAATAGACACAGCATAACTATATAAACACAACCTTTTTAGATAGGTAATGTAAATAGACATCGTATTTTTAACAATTCTAACACCCGGACAAACATAACCTTATGGATACAACAACTAATCAGCAATTTATACGACTTTATGACTAGATAGACTAAGCAAACATAAACGTAAATAGACATAGTACCTTTCTAATAAGTTTAATAACTGGATAAACATAACCTCTACATGACATAGCATGTTTATAGTAAGTAATACACAGTAATCACACCCGAAAAATTCACACAAATTTTACTACTA